>JAEEGH010000558.1_pt1 | contig 135174 bp, 119 predicted proteins | sample 9134181 | NCBI WGS metagenome assembly JAEEGH01 (sample SAMN16246544, study PRJNA631951) | gut metagenome | biome: gut microbiome; feature: rumen; material: DP-attached | host: Bos | place: Iran: Karaj | collected 2018-10
TCATGGCCGTTTTCTGAATAGTACAGGCCTCGATCGGTCAGGCAACCATCGCAATCGGTCACTATCATTCTGATGGTCTTTTTTGACTTACTACGGTTCCGCTTCTTCAGAAGTTTTTCAACTATAATAAAATCCTCAGGCTCATCTATCTCAACCGCAGTATCTTCAGGCATAACGCTAGCTCTTATATTGCCGGACACTCTGTTTTTACTTGCAAGCAAAGCCTTCTTGGAAGTTATGTAGAACGCTCCGTTTTCCATAAGATAGCCATCGAAATCCTGTCGCCTTGGCCTATTAAATACATCATAATTTGACGGCGTTGCGATTCCTTTATCATCTACATCCCAGAGAAATCTCTTTTGTCTTACAACCGAAAGCACACTATCTGTACCCTCGGTTTCATACAATTCAAACCCGGCATCCAAATCCGCCCCCGTAAGTAAAGGCGACGTAGCCTGAACCAGCGCAATATTGTCAAATCCATATTTCTCAGCAAATTCCAATATAACAAATTCAGTGGAAGCTGTGTCCGTGGCGCTTTCCGCTGACCTGTCAATTACCTTGATTTTAGAAAAGAGCTTTTCCTCTTCTACAGAGAACTCTTTCACCGCAGCCCGTATTTCATCGCTGTCCGTAGAAATATAAACCTCATCAATATACTTGCACTCACAGGCAGCCTTTGCAGTCCAATAAACCAAAGGCTTTCCACATAGCAGTTTTATGTTCTTTAGTGGTATAGATTTACTGCCACCTCTAACCGGTATAAATGCAACATTCATCCACCTATTCTCCGTGTTTTAATCTTTGCGAAGTTTCTTCCTTACCTGCATTTCATCTTCCAGAAGCTTTTTCTCTCCATCTCCAAGCATCTGCTTAACATCGATGCATCGGTGATACAACATGAACATGGCGTTAATCTCAAGAGATGCTTTCTGATCTGTGCCCCACATATCGTGAGAGAGAGTTACATGACGCTCTACAATATCCGCGCCTAATGTAACTGCAGCAACAGTAGGCTCAAGGTTCTGCTCATGTCCACTGTAGCCTACAACACAGTGATATCTATTCTTCAATGTTTGAATATATTTTAGATTAAGTTCGTCGACAGGTGCAGGATACACTGAATTAGTATGCAGCAGCGCATAGTTACCATCACTGCAATCCTCCAGTATCGAAACAGCTTTATCCAACTCTTCCTGTGTGCACATTCCTGTGGACATCAGAACTGTTTTTCCGGATGCACAAGCTGTCTTAATAAGATCAAAGTTACCATTTGTAGCTGAAGCCAGCTTAATAAATGGAATGTCATACTGCAACAGAAACTCTAGGCTTGGCATATCCCATGGCGACGCAGTCCAGGCAATTGGTTTCTCCTTGCAGTACTTGTCAATATAGTCGTACTCTTCTTTGCCAAACTCAATTCGCTTCTTGTAGTCAAGATATGTCATCTCGCCCCAGGGAGTTGATCTCATAACATTTTTCTGACTCTCAGGAACAGCAATATCAGGAGTTCTTTTCTGGAATTTTGCACAGTCCCATCCAATAGCAAATGCCGCGTCGATCAGTCTTTTTGCAATATCAATATCACCATTATGGTTTATTCCGATTTCTGCAATGAAGTATGGCTCACATCCATCGCCAACCAATTTATCACCAAGTTTTATTGTTTTTGCCATAACCCCTCCAATGAATTCACAAATACTATTTGTTCTTTCCAAGATTAAAGACAAATGTGTGCTTAAACTTATTGTCATTCATTCTTCTGGCCGCACCAACACCACTGCATCCACCTGAAGCCATAAATGAATTACACTTTGATAATAAATAAATTGCCGAAATATATTCCGCTCCCAAGACATATCCCGATCTCTTATCAGTCTTTTTCCTATGCACCTCTGAAAGAATTTCCCCTAGTTGTACGACGTACCTCTCCTGATCTGTCATGTATATTCTTTCGCCAAATTTTCCTTTGAAATAATCGTAATAGCCGGCATCCTCTGTTGCCATATAAACATAATCCAGTTTCCATTCTTCAAGGAGTTATTCTATCTTATCTGCTATCATTTCTTTAGAAGCATGTATTGCATGATTGCTCAAACGAGTGTTGACAAAATCCGTTCCTCTTGCAAGCACGCCAAGCGTCTTGTCAGGATATGGTAAATACTCTTTTTCTTTTATTTCCAGATATGATTTCAGCTTGCTATTGTATATTCCACTTGGCCACGAGAGTTCGACCTCTTTACAATAGCCATCCATGATATACTGCATGATTCTCGCATTATAAAGAAAAGGTGTGAAATATACATTTTTACTCTGCATCACTTCATCAAGTGAAAACTTTTCCGGCTGATTAAAAAACTTTGTCCAGATTTCATCCCCTTGAGAATCCTGATAAATGCTTATCTCACCCAATTCATTGTTGATGGCAATTACTGGTATAAAGCCTTTTGCCTTTGTATATCTCGCTAAAGAAATGGCTTTTTCATATAACGCGAAGATTCCAAGGTTTCCATAATTACCATCTATTACACAGAAATTGATATTAGGATTCTTTTCCCCAAATTCCCTTTTATCCGAAAAAAGAAACGTAAAAGCCATCACTTCATCATAAGACATTATGCCCCTGTTATACCTATCTAATGTTTCCTCATGAGGCATAAAGCTTTTTATTTCCAGAAACATTTCTCCTTCAGTGATTTTGACCTTGTCCTCTTCGATTATCTCATCTTCCCATATACATTTCTTGCCATCTATATCAGGTAATAGGTCAATTATGTATTGCCATTCTCTTCCAACAAATACTACTTTCTTTCCTTTCCATAGCCTTAATGCGCTTAAGCACAATTCCACCGAATACTCATTGCATCCATACAAAAGCAATACATCATATTGGTCAAGGAACCAAAGATCAGCGCTACCAGAATACGTGTAGTTATGAACGTACGTAGTGCTATCCCAACGCAAAACAAGGGCATCATTTCCCTCGCTATCTGTCGCAATTACATAGTCATTACCATCCGCAAGGATATTTCTCGCTTCAATAAACATATCCTGCGAAATAACTATTCTTTTGATTGTATTCTCTCCATGCGCCAAGGAGAGCGCATCAGTATACTTGCTGTTATCTATAATAACCAAATAGTTCACCTCAACAGAATAACGTATCCATATCACTAGTGGGGATATTCTTCATTCCCTTTATAAATGCGCCATCAGAAACATTAACAATTTCTGTCTTCCCATCATATTTACAAAGTCTATCTTCTATCCATTTATGATATGTTTCTAAAGTCTGCGCTGTAGAAATCATATTCCCTGAAACAGATTTAACCATTCTTCCGGTCTCAGTTCCCGTTGACTCATTAACCTCATGAATCCCCGAAGCATGCATCTGGTTGTTGGTATAAGCAAGATCCAGTCCTAAGCAAATAATCCTTAGGGGCTCAAAGCTTATTGCTATATCCATTGCCAATGTTGCAACTGACCCACCAGTTTTATATGTTGGCACGTCAAGCTCTTTTGCTCTCTTTTCAGCCTTTTCAAAACCTTCCTGAAAGGCAATATATCTTTTTCCAGAGAATTTATGAGCCGCCGCAGAGCATGTGGTGGAAAGATAAATCAGTGAAGTCCTTTCCATATCAAATGGATGATCAACCTGTTTTGCTATCTCTGGGAGCGGATCACTTATGATCACATACTCAGGTTGAATACCTTCTTTAAGTAGCTTTCCGGCGGATGTACCAACGCAGAGAATAATGTCCTCAGATCTTTTCTCTTTAAGAAGCTCCATACAGGGCGTAAGAGACGGACCTCCAGCCACAAGATATATGGTTTTACCCGCATAATCTTTTAAGAGTGTTGATACATAATCATCCTCTAGTTCAGTGTTGTTGCTGAAGTTATACTCAAGAAGATAATTCTGCTCTTTTACAGTAAGTGTAATCTGTCTGTACTTCTCAAATGTTCGTCTGACTTGATCATTGCCTGTATTCATCAATGATGTGCTATTCACAAGAAGACTCTGATTTTCGAAATATGTCGGTAAACTTTTAAGCACATCCTTAAATATGAATCGCAATCTCCCGGAACGGATAGCTTCTGACAGGTCATACCATGTGAGAATCTGTGTCAAAAGAGCTATATCATCTTCAAGAATGTATACCGGTGTTCCTACATTGATCTTCAATATCGCAAGTGCTTCATATATCATGTTGGCGCCTGCTACAGCATATTTAACGCACTCATCTCTTCTATTACTGTAAAAATAACTTACAGCATCCTGAAAAGGCCTGTGCCTACCCATCAAGCCAATTTCTTTTTCTTCATTTATCTGAAAAAGGATAACATCTCCCGATTCACTGAGCCTTGCTTCGTATATGTTCTCTGTAGTTTTTGACAAGCAATTTCGTACAAGACTGCACAGCTCTTTTTCCCCTGCTGACGCCAGCGCTTCGAAATTGGAGCTAAAAAAACTGATATCTTCGGCATCATCATCGGCAGCCATGGTTGTTGATAGTTCTGCCAGTACCGGAACCATATCTGCATCCAGCAAATCAGCAATAAGCAGCATATCCCTATTACTCTGAGCCTCTATCAAAGCCTCCATGATACTCTTCAGAGCCATCATCACTTCGCCTGCTGCCTCTACATCAAGGTTTTCAACAATTCCGGCGAAGACTTCCGCAAGCATCGCAGTTATCCTACCGAGGCTTCTCCACATGCTCTTGGGATAGTCAAGTCTTGCAGAAACGATGCAATACTGGCATTCATGAAGAAGTGTATTCAGTTGGATTCTGAAATCAATTTCACTCATGCGTCCTATTTCGCTGATCACTCACAAAACGATCAAAAAGAATCCTGAAATCATTCGAAGTGCCATAATACTCTCTTTTTTCGGAGTTTTTTTCCTGTTCCAATATCCATAAAAACTTTCTCATAAGCGGAAGTTCGTTTCTAATATCAGATTGCGAAAAGAGTACATCTTTTCTGTAATTGCAGAACCTATCATACATTTCAATAGCTTCGTGAATTTTGTCTTCCTTAACAAGTTGCACAATCGTTGCCTTGAGTTCAGTTGTCTCAGCTTTTTCTGCAATTATGGCAACTTTTCCAGATTTTAGATCATAGCCTCTCGTTCTAGCAAAAAGTTGGATTAGGTTCTCAGATAGAAGTCCAAAAACCCTTTTTTCATAAGTGTCATAATTACTAATTTCTATTCTTTCCCCGGTTTCAGCAAGCATATGAAACAACCATGACATGTACTCATCGAATATCTTTTTAGACATGGCATACATGTTCCCAAAGCAAATAGTATGGCTGTCCAGCATTTCCTCAAATGTTTTGTACGTCTCAGCCTCTGTTTCTTTGATCACTTCGCCAAGCGTATATAGATCCTCAATATTGTGTCCAGCCCCGTATAGCTCTCTCCAAGTCCTTGGGTCCTCGATGCAAGCTGCAAGTATATCAGTCCGTTCCAGCCTATCGTCAATTTCTTTTACACTCATGAGCTCTTTGTCATCATTGATAAAATATCTTCTGTAATGACAACAACCTATGTTCTCTGATTCCTTGTCGTTTTTCCAAATCCAGTATTGCCCGGTCAACTCGCTATAAAACGGATTTAGATCAGATATATTGTCACCAGTATCATCGCGTATATATCCAAGGTCTTCATGTAGGGCGCTTCCAACCTGTATCGGGTAGAAGCCTTCCATATCAGGATGCTTGAATTTTTTATGGCTCATTACATACATTTTTGTCTTGTACATCTGTCCTACCACAAAAGTCAATATTTGCCCAAATTAAAAATATTGGTAAATTCATATTTATTGCCATTAAAATAAAGCGCTGCATCAGATCCACCACAATTACCGGCAATAAACTCTTTACATGTAGAAAGAAGAACAATTGAGCTCAAATATGATAATCCTTGTCTGTATCGCATATCCACATCATTAAATTGCACATTTTCAAGCAATACCTTCTTGCTTTCAGAGCGCTCAACCTCTTCATAATAAACGGTATCCAAATAATAACGTTTGTTGACCAATATTTTTCCAGGAAAACGTTCGGTAAATATATCTACTATCCTTTTTTCTTCAGTTGCCAGATATATCATTGAACATTGTCCACTTGAAAGCCTGTCATCAACAGCATCCATCATCATATCCAAGGGCGGCTGAACTGGGTGTCCAGGAGGTCTGGTTGTAATAAAATCGGTACCTCGACAAAGGCATCCTAAAACTCCCTTTTCTGTCCTTTAATAACTCCTCCTTATCATATGTCATTGCAAATTTGAAAAATTCTATGTAATCGCTCTCGTCCATAAAACTCTCCCTCTTCTTTGACTAAATCCATAATCACTGAAAGCGTCATCCTATTTTTTAATGTTCTCATAATCATGTAGTAAAAGATCTCGCACTATATCAGTGAATTTCATTGCTCCATAGCAGTTGAAGTGAGAAGGATCTTTATACCATTCATGTTGTAGTGGAATATCGCTATTCCTAAAATCTGCATACTCAAAGTCATAATCCTGCCCAACTGCCTCGATGGTCTTATAAAACGGCTCTTTCCATTTACTAACCATGTCTTCTTCCAAAGGAGCCATTTCAATGCATCTGGGAATGGTAAGCAGCAAAACCCTTATTCCTGGACTAACTGAATTAAGCGTTTCTAATATATGTCTAAAACAGTACGTATTTTCTTTGATTGTTTCAGCGTATTCTTTTTTCGTATATGCACCGATATGAGCATCCCCAATGTTATCCATCACATTATTTCTAAAGATTGCATTTCTGTGATTGTATTGAGGGGCATTAAGATCATGTCTACATTCTCCAATCATTCTCCATACTTTTATCTGATTATCCGTAACGCCCTCTTTACGTACTTTATTAACTTCTTCAAGCACCTGTTCAAAAGAGATGTCGAAATTCTTATTATCCCTAAAATTATGTGGATCCAAGCAATATCCGCCTCGGTAAATATAGTTAACATATCCATTCGCCTTCGATAGATCATAGTTAAAATAACTGTAATCAAACATATCGATTATTGCGTATTTCATACCCATTAGCTTGCTACCGTGGCGATCAGCGCAATACTGAAGGATCTTGTCGTTTGACCATAAATCTTGTCCCGAAACAGCAAGATTTGCAAATCTTCCAAGGTGAAGTCTGTCTTCAATTATAGCTAACTCCGCGTGCGACAGTCCAAGAATACATCCGTCAAAATGCTCATCCTCACCTATGCTCTCCATAACAATATCAGCCAGCATCATATTGCCAACTTCATATTTTTTCATAGCATAATAATCCAAGACAGTTAGATTCTCTGAACTCGACAGCGACTTAACGAATTTGATGACATCGTCAATAAAATATATCTGATCTTTAAAGGATACAATAATAACATCCATTGATGTAAACTTTAAACACTCTGCATCTTTCTCAACAAAAGTATCACTTGTCCACTCAATAATATCGGTTATCAGTTCCTTATACCTGATGCTTGAACAAGCCTCCTCTATACCCTTAGCATCTCCTATAATTACTATCTTAGTTGAATCCACTTATAGATCCTCTCTTCTATATCCCCACTATTATTATATTAAACACAATGCTACAGATAGGCATTCTCAGCATTATTTCTTTTTCAAATGTCCAATCTCCTTAATGTATGGATTGCCATAAATATTTAGTTCACAAATATCAAACTGATAGTCATTCTTCCAGCACACATATCCAATACTCAATTGATCCCTGTGAGTACAAGTATTAATTTCATACCACCAGTCACTCATCACCTTTTTTAGTGCTTCGTCATGATGTGATCTGACAAGCACACAGCATTCGATAATTGGAACGGAATTATCATATCCAACCGCAAGGTAATGGTTTACCTGCTTTGTCATAGCCTCCTCATTTCCTCTGCCAAGTTTTGAAACTTCGCTTATCTCCTGTAAAAGATTTTTATGCTGGTACAATTATGCTGACTTTTTTCATCCCGCAAGCCATCTCCTTAATGCTCAGACAAAATTTTTATCCTTTTACCCTTGCTCTTACAACATATTGATATACGTCAAAGTATATCCTTTTGTCTTCTCCTACCAGCGTCAGGATCGTATCAAAAAAATCTTTATAAGCTTTTGTGGATTCTTCTGGAGAAATAGTTCCAACTATACTCTCTATTTCATATCCCTCATTCTCAAACATCCTGGCAATTTCGTTGTTTGTGAAAAATCTTATATGAGTACGGTCAAGAATACCGGAATCCTTATACGTAAAATCCCCGTGCAAAAGCTCATAAATAACACGAGCATTCATTACATTCGGTATACTCGTCAAAATACATCCATTTTCTTTTAACTGCCTTTTCATTTTCTGCAAAATTTTATTCGGGTCATACAGGTGCTCTAATACATCTGCCAAAACTATGTAATCATACTTATCTTCAGGAGAAAACTCGTAATTTTCTATATTGCCACATTTAATATCAAACTTTCTTCGCCCAAGTTCAGCAATCTTTTCGACGAGCTCTATACCATGCAATTCCGCTTTTGGAAATTTATACTTTATAGCTGCAAGAGTATCGCCCAGACCACATCCTACTTCAAGCACTCTTATTTCATCGTCTATATCTGCATCCACCAGCCCGACAATTTCATTCCTTGCATACATATAGTAATGAGGAGCAAATCCCCATTTATCCTTAAAAGCTGCCCTGTTTCTCCTTATCACCTGGGTATATTTGCTTGCATCCTTACCAAAACTCTTACTGCCATAATGATAAATAAAACTATTCCAACAAAGGATATTCAAAAAACCCGCCTCTAGAATTCTTACGCCGTAATCATTGTCTTCATAGTTTCCGGGATTAAATCTCTCGTCCAATTCTCCCACCAGATTGAACACATCGCGTCTTATCAGCATTGCAAACATTATGAGCATGCTTTTTATTTCGTAAGGATTGGCACATGGTATATTATTTCTATAGGCATACTTATAATAATCCTCTATGTTTTTCCCCTCTTTATATGCTTCCTGCCTATTCGCTGCATAGTTTGTTACAGCCCCGGTTGCCCCATGTCTTTCGCACTCATATAATCCCATCCGCAGCTGATACAAAGAGTTATTCATCATAAGGGTATCTGAGTTCAGCAAAAAGATATCGTTGTTCTCATCAGTCAATCGTATCCCCTGATTGCATCCGCCGGGAAATCCTGCATTTTCGGTGTTTTCCTGCAGCACAATATCATCCTGCTCCCGAAGCCATTGAACGCTTCCATCACTGGACGCGTTATCTATAACTACTATTTCATAACATCCCTTCTTACAGGTATCCCGTATACTCTGAATGCACAGTTTTGTGTATTCCAGCGTATTGTAGGACAAGATTATAAAAGACACATTTCGTACCGATATCTGTTTAGTATTCTTATAGTCCTCTAGTATCGCTCTTATCGTTTCTGCATCTTCAAGCGCACTTTCACCTTGCTTCTGCGCAAAATACAGCGCATTTTCATATGAAAGATAGGCTTGATCAGGATTCTTTTCTGTGTAGTAATTTCCTAAAATCAAATATAGCTCATAGTTTTTAGGATTCAGATTAAGCCCCCAGCATATTGCGTCATACATAGCCTCCATCTGACCAAAGTGCTCGAAAATACTTGCTCCACAAATACAGGACTCCTCATCAAGTTTCCCTTCTTCAACCATATGAGAAAAAACATCCAGCGCTTCCTCCCATTTATTGCCTTGTACCAGCTCAAGTAGTTTGCTCATTTTTGTCCCTTTCGATTCATGTTCTTGCAAGAGATTCAAACCTCACAAATTCTATATATTGCTATATAATTAATCTTAATATCAATTATATCCCATAAGGTATGTTGTGTCAGTTATTATGCGCAAAATGAGAGAAAAGACTATTATGCAGAGGGATTAGCTTATGGATTCTCAAACAAGAATGTATGTTATGACACATAAGGATTTTAAACATCCAAAGATGGAGGAATTTTTCCCTTTGCAGGTAGGAAGTGCGCTCCATGAAGATCTTGGGTATCTTAGGGATGATACCGGTGATAATATATCCTGCGCTCCCGTGAAATTATACCAAGGCTATGGTATAATTTCACGGGAGCGCAGGATCCATGAAATACTCTTTTCCTTCAATGCCCAGATCGTTCATATCCAAATAATGGATATCTTCTTTGCATGAATTGAGCAAATCAAATATTGGGTCAAATAGCTGTTGATTCTATTATCTCCATAATATGTGAAAATCTATGTCCCCATGTATCTATCGCTTTTGCTGTCTTATAACCATTATTGGCTATAGTTTCAGCAGCATCTGGATTATCAAGAAGCCATTTGATATCTGCGGCCATCTGTTCCGGATTTCCAAGATCAAAAAAGACTATATTGTAACCATCCTTATAATTTTCCAAAAGGTATTCGCTTCTGTCAGAGACGCACAATGCTCCATTGAGCATGGAATCAAAATTCTTTTCACTACAGCCTCTCTTGTACCATGGCACAAAGCAAAGAGAAATCTTTGCGTGTCCTATGATCTCCATCAGCTCTTCTCGTCCAATCCTGTCATGAATCTGAATACTCTCACCAAATGGATAATCCTCATCTATCCAATTTGTCCCATAAACATGGACCGAAACGCCAAGATCCGACAAAGCCTTCATGCCTTCAAGCTTGGTAATTCTTCTTACCTCATTCTCGATGAATCCGGCTATGTTTTCGTTTATATCGTAAAGCTCCGCATCAGTTACAGCTATTCCCTTCTCGGAGAAATACTGACTAACCGCTTCTTCTGTAGAAAGCATAGTGTTTTCAATCATAATCTCGAAAATTCTACTATAAAACTCTAGTCCTCCATCTTTAAAACACCGTACACTGGGGAAGTTCTCAATCTTCTCCTGTCCGCTCCCCATGTATAAAACATCGATATCCCTGTCCTTATACTGTATTGCCGAATTAACTTCCGTCCCGCCATTAGGAGAAAAGTGCACGCTCTTGATTCCTGGGAAAAAGCGTTTTATATACTCAACATGATTTCTATCCAGCGTAAAAACAGTCAGGTCACAAGGCGGATTTTTAAATACGTCATCATAATTTCTAGGGTGATCAACTATGCAGTCAAAAACGTGAATATTATGAGCCTTCCAGAAATTGACTTCACCATCTGTCATAAGACCAATTCCAAAGTTATTGAACGTAAACATGATTGTATTATCACGCTTGGCAAATGCGACAAAATCCGGATTATTATATGTTTTCTCATCTTTCACATCGCACACATAATACTCATATTCCCGTCTCTTATCTGAAACGAAATCCAGAAACCTTTCAATATAGTATACAGGTCCTATGATATTACCCTTAAAGACAATAATATTCATCGAATATCCACACCCACAATGCTTGAATCATCTACTTCAGTTCCAATTTAAAGCAGTCCAAAGTACTCAATGATATCTCTGACAGCCGCTTCTCCACCCGACCTCGTTGAAATATAGTCAGCCATTGCTCTGACATCCTTCGACGCATCAGCCGGGCAGGCAGTATATCCTGCAATTTCCATGGCAGGCAGATCATTGATGTCATCTCCAATATAAAGAACTTCATCAAGAGAAACTTCAAATCTTTCGCACCCCCGCCTAAGTGCTACATCCTTATCTGCCACCCCGGACTCCCAGTAATCCATCTTAAGTTTTTCAACCCTGCGCTTATTAAGAGTGACACACTCTCCCGTTATCATGCCGGTAATTATGCCTTTTTTATGTATCCAGGCCAGTCCCAGACCATCTTTAGTATTATACTTTTTTAGTTCATCGCCATTTTCTGAGTAGTACATCCCGCCATCTGTAAGGCATCCGTCACAATCTGTGGCAAGCAGTCTGATAGCTTTACGGGGAGACATTCCCGCACTTCCAACTTGCTCTGCTTTTTGACGCTTCTTCATAAGCATCTCTATTATCAGAAAATCATACGGTTCATCAATCTCCAGCGCTGTATCCTCATCCATAATATAGGCTTTAATCCTACCCGATAGTCTGTTCCCTGTTTCAAGAAGTCTCTCCTTTGAAGTAATATAGAACGCATCGTTCTCCATCAGATAGCCTTCAAAATCCTGCCTTCTTGGTCTTTTAAATACATCGTAGTTTGATGGCGTAGCGAATCCGGCATCATCTGTTTTCCACATATTTCTCTGATATTCTTTTTAGGGATGGATTTGCCCCCACCTCTTACAGGAATAAATGCAACGTTTCTCATATTCTTTTCTCCGCATCATCACAACATATATTCTCAGCACCTTCAATATATGCTCCGTCAGATATATTTAGGATTTTTGTTGGTCCATTGTAGTCATCAAGTCTTTTCTCAACCCATTTCTTATAGGTCTCCAGCGTCTGGGCTGTTGATATCATCTGTCCCTTAACGTCCCTGACAAATCTCTTTTCCGAATCCTCTGTAGCATTATTGATCTGATGAATGCCCGAAGCGTGCATCAGATTTCCTGTATACGCCAGATCAAGGCCAAACAAAATAATTCTTGCCGGTTCAAACCGCAGTGCAATGTCTAATGCCAACGTAGTAACCGAACCACCTGTCAGGAAAGTCTGAAAGCCTTTATCAGCAGCCTCTTTCTCCGATTCCAGAAAGCCCTCTTGGAATACCACATAGCGCTTTCCCTTATAGCCTTTAACAGCTTCAGAACAAGCTGCGACCAGATATATCAGCGATGTTTTATTTATATCGAACGGCAAGTCCAACTGTTTCTCTATCTCCGGCAATGGATCACTGATTATAACAAGGTCCGGATCAATCCCATCCTTAAGTAGCTTACCAGCAGAGGTTCCAACGCAGAGTATTACGCCGTTATCTCTTTTTCGCTTCAGAATATCCATTGCCCTGTTTAATGATGGCCCCCCTGCAATCAGGAAAAGATCTTTTCCCCTAATCGTATTAATAACTGAGCTGACATACTCATCACCCTGGGCAAGATTTTCATTGTAATTGTGATATAGAAGATAATTCTGCTCCTTCACAGTGAGCGTTAACTGGCGATAGTTCTCATATATCCTTTTCAATTCCGGATTTGTCGTCACGCTGGCTGACGTGTTTTTTACCAAAAGACTCTGCTCCACAATGTAACCTGATATGTTCTTAAGTACATCCTTACACACAAATGTAAGTCTCCCAGATAGAATCCAGTCTGACAGATCCATGTATGTGAGAACACTCGTCAAAAAAGAAATATCCTCTTCTATAACGCTTACCTTTGTGCCTATATTTATCCTTAGGATTGCCATTGCTTCGTAGATCATATTTGCTCCTGCAACAGCGTATCCTCGTACTTCATCCTTCCTGTTTTTGTAGAAGTAATACATAGCTGATTCCATCGGACTTCTCGCGGAAATCAGTCTGGTGATACCAAATTCGCTTTCAGTTGTAAAAGAAATATCTCCTGTATCTGCAAAACATGGTATATATTTTGATATATCTCCCCTGCCAGTCCAGTTCCTTACTGCGTCACATACATCCTTCTGCCCTACAGCAATAAGTGCCTCAAGATTTCTTCCAAGGTAATTTATGTCGCCGGTATCAATCGAATCCAATATTCCATCGGACAGGTCAATAAGCCATGGAAGCAGCATTTGACTGATGACATCCGATATCATCACCATATCCCTTTGTTTTTGAGCAGGCAAAAAAACTCCCAGTATCTGCGTCAGTTCATTTGTTTTTACTCCTAAATATTCCGGTTCTAACAATCCCTCCATTCCGGACACCAAACCCGAAATCATCTCCGTAATCCCGCTGATGCTCTTGTTTGCAGTCTTTGGATAATCCAGATTTATTGAGACAGCACAGAACTGACACTCATGTATTAACTTCAGAATCGATTTCCTTAATTCGATTATATCCATCCGCCTAATCCTTCTGTGTATTCTCTACACTGGAAACGTATGATATAACATCCTTTTTAAACTTCTCATTTTCATTGAATATCATTTCTCTGTATACATTAAAATCGTTATAATGTCCGGCAAAGTCATCACAGATATCATGTAAAAGTGCATCCAGTTCGTCCAATGCTTTTGACGGTTCCTGGAATTTATACTTATCCGGAATCGGTACATCTTCATAGAACGCCGCAGCTCCAGCTCTATTGGTTATAACGCAGCACCCATTAGCAGCTGCCTCCCTGGGAATCCTGTCTTTTCCCGGATGAGCCCCAAAATCAACATAGGCCTTAGCTGATCTCATCGTTCTGACCATTGTGTCCCTGTCCATTCCCTGAAGCGGAATCCATTTTAGCCACTTTGTTTTTTCGATCAGGGGCAATAGTTCTTTATATCCCTTTCTAGGATTGTATAGAGCAACATTGTCTCTGTCCCCTTCCTTATCCTCATATTGGCAGTATCTCCCATTAATATAGTCAGACAAAAACATTCCCTTTGCGTTTGGGATCTTTTTTTCAACATAATCCTTCGAATAATAGGACTGGTAAAGATGAAGACTAACATTGTTGGAGATATCATCAATATCATCTTCATGAGTCGCACTAATATAGTTATCAACACTCATCCACCAGAGCACCAGCCTGGCATTGTCCAAAAGAGTAATTCTGTTAGTAAGGCCTTCTGGAATCACAACGATATTTCCATTACAGTCGATTTCCCAAAAGTCTTTGGCGCATTCAGTCTTATATTCGGCATACTCATCAGGCGCCGGAATATCCATAACAAGAGTCTCTACCGACAGATTATCGATATCTGTATACCACATCAATGCCCTGCTCTCGGTAAGTGTGTTTATAGCAAAGCAGAGTTGATGTGCCAATTCCACACCGCCGGTAACTCTTTTAGCTGGACATGCAATGTAGAACGTCATTTGTCATACTCTCCTCTCTGTTTATCGCAAATCATTTTTATGATTCTTACATTCCGATCCACTTATCCAGGAACAGATCCGGATTTGGTCGGTCATGATACCATTTTCTGGGGTATATCACCATTCCTGTCGATCCGTTTGGGGATAAAGCCGCTCCCCACCAACTGTACGTTGAGTTTGCAATAACGTGATGCTTTGCCTTTTGCATCAGTAATAAATCCTCATATGGTTTACCCGGTCGTATTACTTCGCAGGAATAACCACATAAATCCTGCATATTGTTGGATACATACTCGTAATCATCCGTAAATAAGTAGATTTTTAAATCTGGTCCAAAATAATCCTGTATGCATTCTATAGCAGCTTCATAATAGGAATTTGAAAGAGAATTAAACAGATTTCTGTTATTCTCGTTTAAATAGTCTCCTCTACGGATATGAACAGCTACAGTTTCTTTTTCCTGTGAAATTTCATTTGCCTTATCTCTAATAGCCTGCGATATGTATTCATCTTTTAGAGTGAGTTCTCTTGTCACGTCTTCCCTTACACCAAGAAAATACTTCTTGTTCTGCCAGTACCCTCTGAAATAGCATTCGTCAGTCCTATAATCCTCATCAACGCGAAAAGAGCCTTCGTCAACAATTCTGTTCACAACCAGCTTGCCTCTGGCTGGTATAAAGTTACAATGATATTTCTCCAATTCAAAGGCTCTGTCGGTTATCGATTCCTCACCGATTGCTGCATCAAAATAGTCCAGGTGGAGACTGCATTCTAACCCCTTAATCTTTTCCAGATATTTCATGAAAGTATACTGAAAGAATTGATTTCCCAACCCTCCCATCATCAAAATGTAATTCATCCTGGTTACCTCCATGTTATAATAAAATAAACAATTTTAAGGATGGATCTTATCATGAAAGAAACAATAAATATAGCATTGGCATTCGATAATAATTATTTACCTTATGCATATGTAGCCTTATATTCTATCTTTCAAAACAATCAATCAGACTTCATTGTGACCTATATTCTTCAATATGATCTCACCGAAGAATCCAGGTCCATTCTTATAGAGCTGGCAGAAAAATTCGAGAATCAGCTTGTATTTCTGGACATAGATAGAGACGATATTGACAAGCAGCTCCCATCCATTGGTCGTTGGAGTGCAGAAGCCTGTTTTAGGCTACTGATCCCTTCTATCGTTCCTGAAAGTGTTGACAGAATCCTTTACCTTGATTCAGATATAATCGTCACTTCTTCCATACACGATTTATATTTCACACCATTGGAAAACTATGACCTCGCGGCATGCTATGATCTTAATATTGCCCACACATCTGATGATGTTTTTCTTTCTAAAAGAAATGTAGCTTTTGCTGATTCATTCCATAACAAGTCCTATATTAACTCCGGCGTTTTGCTCTACAACCTTAAAAAGCTCAGGGGCTTTACCCTTGATGTATATCTAAATGCCGCCAAAGAACTGGAGTATAAGATATTTGCACCGGATCAGGATCTCATCAACTACGTTCATGCCAAAAATATACTTTTACTTGATCCAAGAAAGTATAACTATCCCCCTTATATCGCATTTCTTGAGGGAAAGCTTTCAGATGAACTAAAAAGCAATGCCACCATCCTCCACTACGTAGGGGAAAAACCCTGGACGGGAGGCGACCACGCGCATTTCCCCACCGAGAGCATATGGTGGGATTATGCTCTTAGCACACTCTTCAAAGACTCATTAACGCAGGAGTATATTTATAATTCCATAAACGATATGAAAATGTTCGATTGCATGCAGGGAATTGATACTATACGTGACCAACTTTACAACGAAAATATCCTACTCAAAAAAGAACTCAAAAATGTATCTGAACAAGTGAAGCAGCTTATAGCCAATTTTAAATAGTTATAATCTGATAGTAGATATCACCACTTAATATCTTTGGCCATATTAATGATTTTCAGCGCTCTGTCCATTCCACATTCCTTAATTATACTGTTGTAATATTGGAGCCTGAATACATCTACTTCTCGTGGGTCGTGAACAGTTTCCAGCATAGCAAGGTACGAAAGGAACCCCTTGGGATTATCAATGAATTTTCTATCTGCGCTGGCTGTTAATCCATCCTGAAGATACTCACATATATAAATAATGTCATTGAACCATCGGATTTTATATCCATCCCTGGCAATGCTATCCCATATTAGCGACTCCGGTACAAAGTTTTCACCTTCAAACTCAGGAAACGGATATTTTTTTAATACCTCTGTTTTATAAACCTCAGCTTTATCATCCAGCAGATTGTATAGGTGTCTCTCAAGATTTGTACAGTCAACATATTCCCCCTCAAAGTTACCAAAACCTCCAATAGGGGAATCAATACTCTCTCCTCTGAGCCCGCTAACTCCGGCAAATGTATCATCATCATTCACCGTGGCGAACCATCCCTCTACTTTCTCAATTGCCTCAGGCAACAGATAATCATCACTATCAACCACAAAGAAAGCGTTACTTGCCGCCATTTGCACTGCCTTGTTAATTGCCCGGTGCTTTCCCCCATTAGGCACTTCTTTATAAATGATAGTGAAATCATTCTCTTCAGACAGCCATTTCTCGAACAGTTCATTCGTGTTATCAGTGCTTCCATCATTAATTACTATCCACTCAAAACTTTTCGATGTCTGTTTTCTTAGTGAATCATAGAGTTTTTCCAGTCTGTATGCCCTGTTATAAGTCGGAGTAAATACTGTAACCATTACACAGTCCTCATGTGTTTCTTAAGAAGCACTAATACTTCATTCAAGCTCTTGTTAAGCTGCTTATTGATATCAGTAATCTCTGTCAGATATTTTTCCACTGTTGTATCCGTCATTGCCAGTGAGATGAATCTCTCCAGCATATCCCAGTAGAATGGTGTAAGCTTTGCATATTCCCACCATATCTTTTCCAGATCATAATGAAAATTACTATAGTTCCACGGCTTATCTCCTGCATAATGAAGAATAGCTATATCTCTTTTAGCAGTTTCATAATCTATACCATCGTTGTGAGCAACTCTGGCAAAATAGTCGTACTTTCTATAATCTCCATACTTTATATTTTTCCAGTGTACCCAATTCAGTAAATCCTGATCAGGCGCCTCCATTTCATAATTCCACTCCCGGATTGCTTCCAGATATGTTTCAAATGAATACCGTTCCCTAAGAAGACTAAGATTCAGAAACATTACCCCAGAATTAAAATATCGGTATCCTTTAGAATATGCTTCAGCAAACATCTCCTGATGCTTTTTGCCATAACTCGATGGTACGTTCTTTCCGCCCTTATCATCAAATACAATAATCTCAGCCCCGTCGAAAGAGCTTGTATACAACTCCTCCAGATTTCCATCTACGACCAGGTCTACATCGAGGTATAAGATTCGATCAACTTCTTTCGGCAGCACTTCCGTCATCATCAGCCTATAGTACATCTCGATACTCCACTGATTGTTTCTGGGAAGACGTTCGCTGAATCGGTCTCTGTCGATATTTACCGGATGAATACTTATGTCGTATTCTGATAAGGAGTTTCTAAGGCTGTCAAAGTCGCTATCGTCCAACTCACTATTGAACAGATATGCATCGATATGTCCGGGATTGTTAACACACACAGAAGTCAACATTACGGCGGTATATGGTACATATTTCTTGTTCAGAGCCGTTGCTATGTTCATAATGCATTTCTCCGTTCATCCCAAGAGTTTTCCTATAGTCTCTCTTGTCTGATTGATAGTTTCTCTAATCTGATCATTTTCATCACAGAGTTTAATTGCATATTCTTCAAGAAAAGTATTACTTAAACTGCTCTCCAGAAATGTTTCCATAAGTTCATGAAACACACAGGTCTTCTTTGCGTATTCCCACCATATACTCTCCAGATCGTAATGAATGTTTGTTGAAAGCCATGGTTTATCGTCAGGATACGCAATTACCGGGTATTTCCCTCTGACATCCTTACATGCCATTCCTGCATCATGTGCATCCGGCGCTATCAAAATTCCATCTTCTTCTCCATTTAGGACTTTGCTTATATCGCCATCGATTATCACATCAACCGGAAGTTCAGGTATATCCCCAATCGCGTCTTCGTTTTTGGATTTTATGATTATTACATCATACTCACCAAGTGCTTCTCCTAATCTGTCGATGCAAGACTGATCTATGTCATCCCCTTCAATAATGATATTGGAATGACCAGTGTTATTCTCGCAGAAAGAAGTGAGCATAACGATACAAGGATTGATCTGATCCTTTGTAAGTTTGACTAATACCCTCTTTTCTTCACCCATATGCACTACTAATTTTCCTTCATTATTTTGATTATTTCATCAAATCTGACATCCCAACTGTCATATTTAAGTGCAGTCTCGTAACCACGATCCGCAATGGTCTGAGCCACGTCCAGATGTTCTAATAAATACTTAATATCCGCAGCCATTTGATCCATATTATGCAGATCGAAATAAACAATATTGTATCCATCCCTGTAATGAGCGTTTAAATACTCTGTAGTGTCAGTCACGCACAGTGCTCCATTAAGCATTGAGTCAAAATTTTTCTCACTACATCCCCTTTTTTGCCATCCCATAAATACCAGTGATATCTTCGCATTTCCGCACAATTGGAGCACCTCATCAGGAGAAATAAAACCATGAATCTGAATATTGTCAGAAAAGACTATTTCATCATCCTCCCAATCATTGCCCCATATATTTACTTTTATTCCCATCTGATCAAGAGCCTGTATCCCTTGCAGCTTAAAGAATCTTCTGATTGTATTCTCAATCGGCTGAGCAGCTTTTAATAAAACCTCAAATAGCTGTTCATGGGACAGCTTTATTCCATTTTCCTCAAAATAAAGTCTTATAGCCTGTTCGGTGGTGTACTGCGGCTCTTGCGCCATTCTGGGAATTACCGATTGATACATCCCAAGCCCTTCATCATCAAGGAAGCTAATAGGCGGATAATTCTGATCTTTTGCCTGACAACTCCCCATGTAGATGACGTCAAGTTTTCTATCCTTAAGTAGTTTTCCGGAATACATGTCAGCACCACCTGCTGCCATAAAGTAAACTCTCTTAATCTCCGGATAGAATTCTCTTATAAAATCATTCCTGTTTTTGTCCAGTGATATTACCCTTATGTCACACTCAGGTTTTAACAAAACATTTTTAAATGCTCTGGGAGGATCAACAATAAAGTCATACACAGGAATATTATTCTTTTTCCATATATTTTCTTCTCCTGCAGTCAGACTTATTCCGATATTGTTGAATGTAAACATAACGCAGTCTGGCTGCTCTATGAAGCTGTCAAACGCTGCGCTGCAATATGTCTCCGGCTTATTTGTATCAACCACATAGTGATCTATCCCATTCTTAACGCAATAGTCGATAAATCTGTCAACAAAGAAATCCAAAGTAGCCAATCTTCCTTTAAAAAGAACTATGTGTATAACCTGTTTCATTCCTTCTCCACCAGCATTCAATCAAAATACTTTGTCCATAATCTTTTTAATTGCAACCGGATACGTATAATCACGACACACCCTATTGTATCCCGCTGCCAGTATCCTGATTCTTTCGCTCTCATGAGTTAGATAATATTTTGCAAGTTCCTTCATTTCCTCAAAGTTGTGATAAACAACGATCTCTTTTCCAACATCAAAAAGTTCATCAATCTCAGCCTGGTAGTTCGTCAAACAGAACCCTCCAATACCCATGATGTCAAATACTCTCAAAGGTACTCCTGATGTAATTCCATGAAGTGCAGTTGAAAGGTTTATCTTGGACAGATTGTATGCCTTGAACAACCTCTCTTCATACGTAAGTCTTGGAAGATATTTCACTCCAGGAATCTTATCTTCAGAATCCGCCCCTGATCCATACCATCTGGTAGAGAATTCCGCAACAGATTCCATCATCTTTCTTCTTTCTTCATAGGCTATAACCCTTGGAATTATGCCCTCTTCAAAATAAACTCTTGCAGGAAGTCCGGTCTTTGCAAATTCCTCCTTATCGCGCATTGCTTCCACCATGGCATTTAAGAGGTCTTCACTCATGGAATTATGAACTCTGTCCGTTCCATCCCACTTTCCAAATAAATTCTGAAGTATACTATCGAATTCCTTTTTCCTTAACTCATCCAGTTTTCCTCTGTAATAGGCTCCTCTACCATCTTTGTATTGAACACCCACAAATGATACTTCACAGGAAAACTCTTCTTCGTCTACTCCCGTCAGTTCAATCTGACCTGTTCGTGTTACATTAGCAGCAAGTGGGAGATAGAACGCATTCTTTAGATTCCGTTTCTTTGTCACCTCGAGAAGATGCCTGTCAAAGACAAAGAAATAGTTTGTATCTCTATATGCCTCGCCGTGATAAATTGCCTGAACAGGTGAATCATATAGCCATGAAGCATAGGGAATTCCCATTTCAAAACACGCCTTTGAAATGGTTGGGCAGAAATTCATTGTGATAACTACATCAGCTTTCTTTTTGGAGATAAAGTTCTTGATTTTCTCCGCCTCAAGCTCGTTATAATCATTAGTGCCACAATCAACCCACATCTGCTCACAGTCAAATCCGTTTTCGAGAACACCCCAGATTATATCGTTTGTCTGTATGTCATTAGTCTTTATATCAAGGCACATTTTTGTCATTTTCTCATTGCTCCACATACTCTATTTTATCATATTTTCGTGCATTTTCTCTATTATAAATAGTAGAACAGCTTGGTAGATACATCTCTTGCGTGGTAGAATTATAGTGTACCTATCAACAGGCCACGCAGAAATCAGATAATAGTCCATGATAAAAAATATCACTATTAATTTAATCCCCTTAATTGATATCATTACACCTGTCGGCGAAATCGGCGGAGTTGAAAACTGCATCAATATGCTGGGCAGATTTCTCACACAAAAGAGTTTTCGCATTCGCGTGATACAGATGTTATCAAAAGATCTGATATGGACAGATTCCTGCATAGAATATCACTGGTTTTTTCCTCCTGGAGAAAACCATTCAATTAAGGAGTTCGCTGATTCATACAGATCTTTTATTCAGCAAAATAATGCACCGTCCGTTATACTTGCTGTTGCCTGGCCTATCATGTCCTATGTCGCCCGGGTTGCAATAGAGGGAATTAGCGATAGTACTAAGATAATAGCCTGGCCACATGCTCCAATTGAGATATACGAACGCGCCAATCGTGGATCATATAATGACTACGATTATGCTGACGAAGTGTGTGCAATCAGCAGACGCATTGCGAATTCTATAGTTGAAAGCAATACCAACACACTTGTATATCGAATCAATAATCCTGTTAAGTTCGAAAACATCTGTGCTGTTAATCGCCAGCCCTCAAGAACTCTTCTGTTTGTCGGCAGACTAAGTATCGAAAAAAACATCCCCACTTTGATCGGTGCAATCGCGCTTGCCAGCTCCAAATGGAAACTTCGGATTGTTGGAGATGGTAAAGAGAAGGATTCACTGGTGAAACTGGCAGATGAATTCGGTGTGAAAGACAGGGTTCATTTCATGGGATGGTCGAAAAATCCCTGGGAATATGCAAAGGATTCGTATGCACTTGTATTAGCCTCGTATTTCGAAGGTTTTCCTTTAGTTGCAATAGAAGCATTGGCCTGTGGTCTTCCGATTATAGCCAACAAATCCAGTGGACTTGAAGAGGTAATCGCAGAGGGTAAAAACGGATATATTTATGAAGATGATAGCAGCGAAAGTCTGGCTTTTCTTTTAGACAAATTAAGCACTTCGCAAGATACAATATCATCAGAATTCTGCAAGTCTACTGCCATAGAATTTGATGAAAACAGAGCCCTTTTCGACTTCTATCTTAAAATTTTTGCTACTGCTAACAATCGCATATTAACCGACAATACATATAAATGTCGGCCATCTGACATTCTTGACGAAAAGATAAGTGTCATAATACCTTGTTACAATGTTAAAAGATATCTGGAAAAATGTCTTGATTCAATACTCGCACAGAGCATAGGACTTGAACATATTGAGATAATTGCCGTAAATGATGCTTCTTCAGATAACACACTTGAAATTCTGTGCAAATATGAAAAGCTCTATAGCGATTTATTCTGTGTTGTAAATTGCGAAGAATGCAGCGGTCCCGGTTTTGCCAGAAACACCGGAATGAACTACGCCTCCGGCCAATATATTACTTTTATTGATTCTGATGATATAGTTTCGAAGTACATGTTAGAGATAATGTACCTTACAGCTATTTGCTATCCTGCAAATATGATAAGCTGCGATTTTAATACATTTACAGAAAAAGTGCCTTCCGGTGAAACATTAAATTCATACACTGTTGATCTTTATATTAGCGATGATCCTTCAACTTCAAAAGCGCTTTTGCTTAAGAACGCTTTCGACAACCCTGTTTGGGGAAAGCTGTATCGAACCAGTTTTCTAAAAAAACACTCCGACACCCTATTCTTTCCGGAAGGACTGAAGATGGAGGACATATACTTCACCTATAACTCAGTTGCACTATGCAATTCGTATTGTCAAATAAAAGAAAAATTATATTATTATCGTTTAAATCCTGATGGAATAATGAAGTCAAAGGGATTTAAAAATTATTATATGGACATTCACTACGTCTTTGCACAAACAGTTGAAGCATTCAGGTCCAACAACATATTTGATTTCTATCGCAACGAACTTGCCTTCGCGTATTATAAGAAAGTCTTTTTCTTTATTTCTATGTATATGATAGAGAGTGGTGGCAGCTTCTCTAAAAAGAACTTTATGACGCTAAAAAGTTACATGACACAAACCTTTCCAGATATTAACAAAAATCCATATCTGTCTGAAGAAGATGTAGATACACTATCTTCACTACTGGAATTATAAGCACAAAGAAAAGAGCTCCGGAAAAATCCGGAGCCCTTTTGGTAGTTGCAATGTTTTCAACAGACGTTTCAAAACATTAGTGCAATTATTATCCGAGAAGTGAAAGAACACCCTGGTTGCTCTGGTTAGCCTGAGCCAGCATTGACTGTCCAGCCTGTGCAAGGATGTTATTATTTGAATACTTAACCATCTCGGTAGCCATATCTGTGTCACGAATCTGTGATTCTGCAGCTGTTGTATTCTCAACTACGTTGTCAAGGTTCTTGATGGTATGCTCAAGTCTGTTCTGCATAGCACCGAGGTTAGATCTCTGTGTTGAAACTGTCTTAAGGGCATTCTTAATCTTTGTGATAGAAGCCTTAGCAGCAGAATGAGTTGATACGTAAAGATTGTCCGCACTGATAGAAGCTGTGTCCATCTTATCGATAGAAACCTCAATCTGGTTCTTGTCTTCAGTCTCAGATCCAACCTGAAGCTTTTTACTTGTGAATGATCCATCAAGAAGCTTCTGGTTATTGAATTCTGTAGCCTCAGCAGTACGATCGATTTCACTCTCAAGAGCCTCTAACTCACTTCTGATATAACTACGATCATCAGTTGTCAGAGTGTCGTTTGCTGCCTTGGTTGCCAGTTCGTTTGCTCTCTGAAGCATCTCATGTACTTCGTTAAGAGCACCCTCAGCTGTCTGAACTGCTGAAATACCATCCTGAGCGTTAGCAGAAGCCTGTGTAAGACCTCTTACCTGACGTCTCATCTTTTCGGAAATTGCAAGACCTGCTGCATCATCTGCTGCTCTGTTGATCTTGTAACCGGATGACAGTTTCTCGCTAGACTTTGCCTGAACACCAGTTGTGATACCAAGCTGTCTGTTTGAATTCATTGCTGTGACGTTGTGTTGTACTACCATAATTATTCCTCCTTGAATTTGTACGGTGGCATCCTTGCCACTCGTTTGCTCATTTTGAAATTGTCTTTATGCTGGCTAAAAACAATTCCTGTTCTTATTTACACTTTTATTATCGACTATAAATCTAAAAACTTAATACATAAAATTATAAATAAATTATAAACTTTTCAAAAGAGCCCCGTCTATTTTGACGGGGCTCCAAAACTGTTGCTAGTTTTAATGATTTTTTGCTGATTCAGTATTACTGAAGGAGTGAAAGTACACCCTGATTGGTCTGGTTGGCCTGAGCCAGCATTGACTGGCCTGCCTGAGCGAGGATGTTGTTGTTGGAATATCTAACCATCTCCTCAGCCATGTCTGTATCACGAATCTGTGATTCAGCAGCTGTTGTATTTTCAACAACGTTATCCAGATTCTTAATTGTATGCTCAAGTCTGTTCTGCAGAGCACCAAGGTCAGATCTTTGTTTAGAAACTTTAACAAGAGCTGCCTTTACTGCCTGGATTGATGCAAGAGACTTAGAATGGCTCATTACACTTATCTGATTTTCGGATGTTTCTGCAGGATCAACATCAGTATCAGTAGTTTTAGCTTCTGCAGCAACGCCTAACTTTTTAGCAGATAGAGCTTCAATGTTAATTTCAATTTCATTATCAGTTGTTGTTTCAGAACCAACCTGAAGTTTCTTACCGGTAAATGTTCCATTAAGCAGATACTGATTATTAAATTCGGTAGCTTCAGCTGTTCTGGTAATCTCACTAGAAAGTGATGAAACCTCTGACTGAATATAGCTTCTGTCATCAGTTGTAAGTGTATCGTTTGCAGCCTTAACAGCAAGTTCGTTCATTCTCTGAAGCATATCGTGCACTTCGTTAAGAGCACCTTCAGCTGTCTGTACTGTTGAAATACCATCCTGTGCATTAGCAGAAGCCTGTGTAAGACCTCTTACCTGACGTCTCATCTTCTCGGAAATTGCAAGACCTGCTGCATCATCTGCTGCTCTGTTGATCTTGTAACCGGATGATAATTTCTCGCTTGATTTAGCCTGTACATTAGTTGTAATACCAAGCTGTCTGTTTGCATTCATCGCTGTGACGTTATGTTGTACTACCATATTCAATCCTCCATGAACGGGGCCCGCTTCCCTGCTGCCTTTCCATTTTATTTTTTTGTGCAGTCGTCGCGGAGTCCCTTCCATGGCTGCTTTCATTTGGTTTTACACTAATGATATCGACAGTATTTTCAGTATCTTAACCCTTTTTGAAATAATTTTTTATATTTTTTGTGCAATTACAAAATTATTTTTCATTTTTTCAATTTTGCTATTAAGTTTTTGCAAACACTAGCCGATAAATGGCAACACATCCCAATAATACTGGTGTTTATCGAACACAAAAAATTTCCCGGTACAAATCAAATTGATTTGTACCGGGACACTATTTAAAAACCATTTAATTTTTCTTATCCACAAACTGCGGTGGAATATTCTTAAAATTACTCATCGTCTGATAATAATTGAAAGCCACACTGGCACTTCTCTTGCCTGAAGACATCTGCTCACGGGCAGTGCTGAAATATGTTTCAGCCAGTCGCTTGTTTCGATGTTCTTCGGCTTCAATGGAAGCGCTCTTGTCCATTACATCGTGGATGAGACCCTGCATGCGCCTGATCTGATCTTTGTAGTCATCCTTGTGATTGCCGACTTCCTCTTTAACCTTATCAAAAAGTGTCTGGAAACCATCATCAAGAGCTAACAGCTGTTCGATGTAATCCCCCTTTACATCCAGGGTTTTGTCAAAGGCTTCAATGTCGACATTTTCAGGGGCCGACAGGATTTCTTTTTGCCTTGCATTTTCTTCTTCAATTTTCGTCATTATATCAAGCTTTTTTACAAGGCTCTCTTCAAGCATATCAAGACTTGCTGATATCATTTTGCCTCCTCATCATGCATTCTTTACCATTACGTTGTTCCTCTTCATAACCTCAATCCAGTTATCTCTAATGGCATGCATGTGTTGATTGACTTCTGCAATGATTTCTCTGTCTTTGCTGATGTTAGCTTCAACAAGTCGTCTGTATATATATGAGTACATGTTCTCAAAATCCTGAGCCACTGCGTACTTCATATCAAGAGTGTTTCTAAGGTAGTCAATTATTCTTTCGGTTTTTATGATATTCTGATGCGCCTTGCCGATATCCTTGTTCTCAATGGCATAATCAGCAATATTTAAAAACTTGATAGCGCCGTCGTAGAGCATAAGTGTAAGCTCCGGGCCACTGGCTGACATAACCTTGTTATTCTTATACTGCGCATAAGCCTGCTGCTGTGGTGAAAGTACTGGCATAAATTATCTCCCTCAAATTGTGTTAATCAGAATATTAGTTACCGCCGCCAAAGAAACCTGAAAGGCTGCTGCTTGAGCTGTTGATCTTTGAAAGAGCTGTCTCCATCCTGGAGAACTTCTTATACAGCTTATCCTGAGCTGCTTCCAGAGCTGTCTGTGCATCTGAGATCTTTGTAGTATATGCACTGTACTGGGAAGCCATAAGCTTGTCTTCATAGATTGTGAAGGCACTGCTGAACTGGGTTCCAGCCATTAGATCTGAAAGCTTGGTGTACATTGATCTAGAGAGCTGTGTAAAGAAATCCTGAACAGCATCCGGATCTGTGGAGATCATCTTGCTAAGGATATCCGTGTTTCCGCTGGATACTGAATCATCCTTATCTCCATCGATGTGAAGTGTTTCTCTCTCATTTTCGTCTGTGCTGAAGTAGCTTCCTGTAGTGATACCGAACTTAGCTAGTGAGTAGCTATCTTTTGTCCCGTCCTTAAGTGTGATTTCAAAGGATGATAAAGCAATATTTCTAAGAGCGTTTTTTACGTTACCAATGGTCTCATCGCCGCTAAGCAGACCGTCCTTAATCTTCTTCTCCCACTCTTCGACTTCATCGTCTGTCATTGCATCCTTCTGGTCATCAGTGAGCATTTTGTACTTGGTGGCCTTGTCTGCATTGTAGAGTGTGGAGAACTCCTTCATCAGGGAGTTGTATTCTTTAATAAGATTCTTGATTCCATCGTAGATTCCACTGGTGTCCTGCTTTGTTGTAAGTGTTATACCTTTTGCGATCTCATTGGCTGTGATTGTCAGTCCGTTGATATCAAAGGTATTGCTCTCTGAAGTATAATCAACACCATTCAACGTGATAGAAGCACTTGAGCCCTGAACATAGTTCTTGCTGTTCTCTTCATCCCCCGGAGTATCCAGCTGGAATCCAAGCTTAGCCATTGCTCCGTTCTCATCGCCATCATCTACAAGATGGAAAGCTGCCTTGGCACCCTCTGTCTGAGCTGCCACATAGAATCTTCCGTTGTTGGAATCAAAGTTGAAGTTCAGCTTGGTATGAGTCTCAGAGGATTCAGCGCTCTTAAGTCTCGAAAGGATATCTTCAATCTTATCCCCGGCCTTAGTTTTAACACTTATCACATCATTAGGGTCATCGCCAATCTGGAACTTGATCTCTTTTCCTGCCTCAAGTCCAAGATCTTCAATAGTAGTATCTGATTTAGCCACATTCCCATTGGTATCCTTAACCTGCTGGCCTGTCAGATATGCAGCCTTCGCAAGGGAATTGATATCCAAAGTCTGAGTGGTGTTCATGGCATTCTCGCCAGTAACAACCTTTACTGCATTCGCATTGCTTGCTGTTGTGGTCTTCTTGGTATAAGCAGCTGAAAACCTCATGGAGCTCAGCGCACCATTGTAGAAAGAAACAACCTTCTTATTAAGATCTTTCCACTTATCCTGCTTCCAAGTGAGCTTCTTCTGATCACCCTTCGCTGTGTCCAATCTGTCCTGCTTCGTCTGGGTCAGGGCAGTTATGATACTCTCGGTATCCAGACCCGAGTTCATTCCCGTAATTCGTATAGGCATAAGCGTTCTCCTTTCTCAATCCGTGAGTATGAAACATGGAAATCCATTTCCATAACAAGAGTTTTTATAACGTTTGTTATCTCTTTTCGTCTACCATTATTCCGGCAACTTCCCAGATTCTGGCGATCATATCAAGAGTTTCCTCAGGAGGGAATTCTTTAATAACCTTCTTGGTATCCTTATCTACCATCTTGATGGTAACCCTGTTGGTCTTTTCATGGATACCAAAAACAGCCTCCGCATTGGACTTAACGTTCTTGGTCATCTCCGAGATGGCCTTCATTACCTTCTCGTTGTCTTCCTGAATCTGTTCTTCAGTTGCTTCCAGCCTTGACTGGGCCTGGGAGAAATTCTGGGCGCCGCTCTGGCCTTCATTATTGGAACCAGAAGAATTATCAGCTGCTTCAACCTTTAATTCAAGATTAGGAGCTGCCGCCTCAAAATTAGCCAGCTCAGACTGTGACTGACTCTGCTGATCAACCTGTGTTTTTACCTGCGGCATCGTCTGCTGTATCAGCGGACTAAAGCCATTAATAGCATCCATTCCCATAATTTTATACCTCCATGACCTCCATGTCAGAACTGGGTATCAACTGTATATAGTTACCATTACTGCATGAAAAAACAAACTGTTTGTACACGATTTCCTATCCTCTATATCGGTTATGAAGATTATTTCTTTATATTTTTTTCGTCAAAAATGTGAGATTTAATAAAAATTTTAGAATTAGAGCGTCAAAATTCTCGGCAAAAGTTTTGTATACGCAAATTCATCAAAGACTTTCTTCTGTCCATTCCGCGCAATCTCCTGCCGCTCTTCTTCGTGCTCCAGATAATAGGCCGCTTTTGCCACCATGTCATCAGGAGTATAGGCTATCGCCAGCTCTTTTCCATCCTCAAAATACTCGGCGATCTCCGCTGTATACGTTGTTAAAAGAAATCCTCCCGCCGCCAGAACATCCATGACTCGCAGGGATACTCCCGACAGGATACATCTAAGGCCGATGTTCAGATTTATCTTGCTGCGCCTGAATACTTTTGGCATCTTAGTAGAATAGTCGGCAATTCCCAGGTTGCAGACTCCTGCAATGGGCTTGGCGTCCGGGTTTGTGTACATGACAGTATCAAAAATCTCCCCCATCCGCTCAAGGATATGGCGCCTCTCGTTTACCGTCACCTTCTTTCTCAGGATATCCCGTATCACATTGTCATAATCTATCTCGTATTTACCGGTATCCTCAAACTTAATATACTGCCCAAGCCTCTTAATATGCTCATCCGTAACTGCCTTTTCATCGGAAAAGAGATCGTGGCCAAATATCTTTTCCTGAGCTCCGATCACCAGATCGATGTACTCCCTGAGCTCCGTAGGCAGGTATTTTACCTGATCGTAGAAGTTAAACTCATTGTCGTAAAGACTGCCAAGGAAGCATACATCGTGCTGGTACACGATCCTTCCATCAGTCTCTGCATCCATCTCATCACAAAAAGCTGAGAGGCGCTCTGCATTGACTCCAAGGGGAGAATAACAGATGGTATCTATTCCCTTAGCACGAATACTGTCATATAAAAGCCTGTCGAACACATATACATGATTCACCGGATTAGCAAGCGTATGCGAATCCAGCGTATAATGCGGACAATCAAACACCCAGGACACATAAGGCACATCGTACTTCTGACACGCCTCAGAGATATTTGGATAATAATCAAAGCTGTAAACCAGGTCGTAATATCTTTTCCCGGAATCATCCTTCCTCTCAAAGCGCTTTTTAAACTGCCCCTCAATCTCCGGCGTCAGGTCAAATCCCTGCAGATTGAGGCGCAAAGTCTCAACCTGATGCCCCAGCCTTACCATGGCATCCCGGCAATCCGCCCCATTAAATTCATCCCAGTCGTAGTATAGTATCCGCATAAAGAGCTCTTTCTGCCCCTTCATCTTTTGATAAAAAATCGCTTCATACGTGATGTACAAAGCGATTTCGTGGTTTCATGTTATGAACTGCCAAAAGGTCTTTTCCCCATAAGACTTATCAGAGCAGCTTCTTAAGAGCTTCAAGTCCTGCTACATCAGTAGCTTCCTTGTTCTCATTCTGGATCTGGATGTAAACTTCCTTTCTATAAATCGGAATCTCCTTGGGTGCTGAAATACCGAGCTTGATCTGGTCTCCCCTGATATCCAGAACTGTGATCTCTATATTGTTGTTGATTATGATTGCCTCATTCTTTTTTCTTGATAATGCTAACATATGGCTTCTCCCTCCGTGGTTTATTAATTAGCTTCTTTATTCTTCTGCAGGATGTCGTAGATAGGGAACTTAACCGGATATTCATCATTATCGATAATGCTCTGGCTGGCCTTCATATCAGCAACATTGATGATAAATGGTCCCTTTAAGTTGACTGTCATCTTGGTAAGATCATGAGGAACTGTTACTGTAACCAGAACAAGAAGATCATCGTCCTTGAGTTCGCCGATATCAAGGAGCTCGTTCTTGTCTACCTGAGGATTGTAATCAGGACACACAATAAGAGGATCGATTACCGGCATTGCAAAGCCCGGCTCTTCGATGGACTGGAGCCATTTGATTGTACCTGTACCCTGCTCTTCATCATGCATCAGGGTGAATCTCTTAAGATCAGGAAAGCCGATTATTCCATTGGGAAAATTGATGATCTTGCTATCTTCAATCTCTACTTCGCCGAAAATTCTAGTTGTAAGTTTCATGATGTAACCTCCGTGTGTTGTTAACAAGTGCTACGAATTAATTATATACGTTATTCCGTGCAATTTCCATAGAATAATCTTATTTTAATGCATCAAAGGTAGTTCAAAAGAGATGTCTGACTAATCTTACCTGTCGCAATAAGACTCGCCTCATAAGTCACCTGAGCTGTCGTGAGCTTTGTTGCAGCTTCCGCCAGGTCAATATCTTCGTTTTCAGACTTAAGAGTCTGGAATGTTGTGCTCTGATTCATAAGTCTGTCAGATATCAGATCAAGTCTCTTTGCTCTGGTTCCGTTATCAGTAACCGCGATATTTGCTACATCCAAAGCCTTCTGCATGGATGTGATCTTATGCTCAAATTCCTTCTGGATGTTCTCTCTCAGGTAGTCATATGCCTTCGTTGTGGCATCTATCTGACTCTGAATCTTTGCCTTTTGAGCCTCATCAGTGGTGGAGTCCAGCTTGCCCTTCAGGTTCTTTAACGTGGAATCCATCTGCTTAAGCTCCTGAAGGATATTTGTGAGGTCGTCCACATCTCTTTTAACATCGGTGGTGAAAACGTCGTCTGCTGTAGTATTAACTACTACGGACTGAGCAAATCCTACGTCGTAGGCGATATCATGAGCAGCTGATCCCTGATTATAAAGAATTTTCTTCTTGCTCTCATTGGTGTATTCGCAGGAGAACAGGTGCTCCGGCTTTATGTCGCCATTTTCCCATTCCTTTTTATCGTAAACCATATCAACGGTGTTGGCGTTGATTATATCCGGAAGAGATGAAAGCTTGTCCCTTAAATACTTATTCAACAAAACCTCACCTGTTGCGGCATTAAGATATGCCAGAGGTGCGTCAGGATTATCGATCAGATCCTCATATGCTTTGTCGATGTCTTCCTCGGATGTCGTCTGGTATATGATATGATCCTGGTCGATCGTAACACTAGTCTCCATGTATGAGGAATAAACGCTTCCGTTTCCTGTTATCTGAACCACTTCGTGAACATCAGATGTAGCAGTATCTGTCAATGTATATGTTCCATCACTGTTGACTGTTACCTGATATCCCTGATCCTCAAGGTTGATGGTGTAAGTCTGGTCGATGGCAGGAAGCAGCGGAACATCTACAGTCTTAACTGTTGTTCCGGAAGTATAAGTTATGGTAGAAATTGACCTTTCCTGAATGTTTGCAATGGCTGAATCTACTGTTGAGCCGGTGGGATCATAAATGCCTTCTGCTGTAATGTTGATTTGATATGTCTCACCTGAATTTGAATCAACACCTTCAACATAGTAGCTACCATCCGCATTCTTGGTAGCTGTATATGTAACGCCTTCGCTGGTTATTGTTTTGGTATCTCCAGTTTCACTAAGAGGCAGCGCTGCATAAAAAGTCTTTCCCTTAGTATTCTTGAAAGTAAGATCGATCGTGGGCTGCGGCTCAGTGTGGGAAAGAGTGCTGGTTGCAGGCTGAGTCATGTCTTCTCTGTACTTGAGAACCGGCAAAGATTTGCCAGTTGTTTCATTGTAGACATCATCCTCATGATAATCCAGATTATCATAGGATAATCTCAGTCTTCCAACAGTATTTTCAACAATGTCATGCTCATAAGTTGGTGAAAAAGTAGGATCCAGCACATTTGAAGAATCAAGCTTCCACTTACCTGTGATCCTGTCGGAGTCATCAACATCTGCCGCATTGAACTCATCATTAATATTCTTATATTCTGCCGTTGTGGTCTTATCAAACGCCAGCGGATCATTTGTTCTGTATCCCGTAAACACATATCTTCCGGCAAAATCCACATTACCGGTAGCGTAATACTCTTTTGACAAAGCATCCATCTGGGTTACGATGGTCTCCAGGTCATCCAGGGTAAGATCCTTATTGGAGCCCTTGGTCGCCTGCTTTACACCATCAGTAAGAACCGCAGTCACTGTAGAAAGCGCATCTGCGGTTACCTGAAGCCAGCTCTCAGCGTCCTTTGCATTCTTCTCATAGTACTGTGAAAGCTGGGTTACGTTACTTCTAAGTCTCAGCGCACGGATGGCTATTACCGGATCATCAGAGGGTCTGGTTATCTTTTTTCCGGTGGACATCATGGTGTTGAGCTGGTCCTCTATAACCTTATTATTATTAATGTTGTAAAGGGAGTTGTTCTGCATGATCTTGTTGGTAATTCGCATAGTATTCCTCCGGAAAAAGACATTCCATTGTCCCTGAAAATAAGCGCATCCATGCAGATTATTTGATTACACATTCATTATCGGCCAATTACACGCCGGTCTGAAGTATAAGTCTGTCATAAATTTCAGAAAGTGTCTGGATCATCTTGGAAGCCAGATTGTAAGCATTCTGGAACTTAACAAGATTTGCAGCTTCCTCGTCCTCATCAACGCCCGAGTCTGAAAGTCTCTGGTTATTGATGGTGTTCTCCAGTGCAAGGTAAGTATCCTCCATAGTCTGAGCATTGCTCTTGTTAAGGGCAACGTCTGCAAGAACTTTGGTAAGGAATTCGCCTGAGGTTGCTCCCCTGAAGATTTTCTCTGTCTTAAGCATATTCTGGAGCTTTTTGAGGTTTCCAAACTCTGAATCACCCTCTGTGATATCAGCCTTGGTAGCCAGTCTGTCTGAATTATCAATAAGAACTGAGCTGACTGTGAAGTTGCCGCCTCTGAGTTTGTAGTATCCCTTATTCTCAGAAAGAGTTGTCAGCTGCTCATAGCTGTATTCAGCAGCGGAATTCATATCCATGGTTCCTGTAAGAACATACACGCCATCAAGTGAATCGGAAGTATAGCCGGTTGCCATGATCTGATTTACCTGATCTGAGAACTGACGGATCCACTCGTTCATCTGCTGCATGTAATACGGAATGCCCTGATAGTTGTTGGCATATCCGATACTGACATTTATTTTTTCACCTGCTGCCACATCCACATCTGAGCCTGGAATACTGCTAAGTGTCTTTGGATCCATAGTAAATGTAAATGTATCGTTGCCGTCAAATTCCCAGCTGTCGAATTTGTAGTATTTTGAACCAATCTTAATGTCGCCGTTTTCAGGGATGGTACACTTTGTCATATCTTTGAGAAGGGCATTGTCAACCTTTACAGAAATTGTTGCTCCGGTGATCTTTGTAATATCTGTCTCACCTGCAGGCTCCACAGTTACATCAACACCTGTACCCTTGAAGTACTGGCCATTGTTACCATCTCTCATTGCCAAAAGACCCTGAAGCTCCCCTCCAATTATCTGGGAATCCAGAGCGAAGTTAGCCAGCTCTTTTACATTGTCGCCTTCTCTGTATGAAGCACTTCCCCATTTAATATCGTAAAGTCCCGTAATATCGTTCTGGTTAATTGCATCATCATCTTCACGGGAAACGCAGATCATCTTCTTGAACTCGTAGCAGTCAACCAGCTCATATCCGCCGGCTACCCATACCTGGAATCTTGTAGCTCCGGTATCTCTGTCGGGCTGTGTCTCATCGATGATAGGGCTCTCCTTGATCTCAACTGAAGCTATCTTAGAAAGCTCATCCACAAGGACATCTCTTTTGTCCCTGAGCTCGTTGGCTGTTGTTCCTGTCATCTCGATGATGTTGATCTGCTTGTTGATTGAAGCAATCTCCTGACCGATGGCACTTACTCTGTCTACACAGATCTTTATCTCATCGTTTACGTCTGACTGCTCCTTCTGAAGGTTGCTGTATACGTTGTTAAAGTACTCAGTAAGACTCTTTATACTGGATACCATTGTAAACTTGGTCTCAGACACACCTGCTGCTGTCATAACTGACTGCATTGCAGTTTCTATCTTATTGTAAAGAGATGAGAAACCTGATGTACCATCGTCGTCAAGATACTGCTCGATAAGGCCGTTGTAGTAGTTCTTCTCTCTGGCAATACCAAGAAGACTCTCGTTGTTTCTGTACTTGGCATCATAGAACTGATCCCTTACTCTCTCAATTGCTATGGTGTCAACACCGGCTCCGGCGCATCCGTAGGTCGCAAACACGCGAAGGGCGTCGTTGGAAGCCTGATCAACCTTCTGTCTGGTGTAGCCGTCTGTATTGGCATTGGATATGTTGTTTGCTGTGGTATTGAGCGCTGCATTAGCTGCTCTAAGTCCTGAACCTGCTATGTTTAAGCCAAAGAATGTTGATACCATAGTTTAGTCTCCTTATGATCCGAGAGCTGTTACCAGATGCTCAAGCATCTCACTTACTACATTGATATAACGGCTGGATGCGTTATATGCATTTTGGAACTGTATCATAAACTGAAGTTCTTCATCGGTGGATACGCCTACGATCTGCTCTCTTGCCGCTGATACGGAAGATACTGTCAGATCCTGCGCTTCCTTGATGCTGTTGTATACGTCTCCTGAGTTGGCCACCTGTGAAACCAGGCTGTTGTAATATGACAGGAAGCTGTTCTTGGTGGTTGTGTTTGGATTCAGAATGTATTTTTCGTTGGTGAAAGCCTCTTTTAACAGTGAAGTTGTATTGTTGTCCTCGTTTCCATCTATGGTTCTGAAGGTGAAAAGAGTGGGCTCTGCGATCAGCTTTGGATTGATCTGGGAGTTCTTTATCGTGAACCCTGTGTAAACCGTGCCTGCGGGTTTGCCTGTCCCGATGTCATACATGAGCTTGTCGCCTTCGTTGGCACATACGAAGAGGGTAAAGTCTTTTGCTTCTCCAACGCTGCTGTCGATAAATGCGGGATTACTCTCGGCCGCCTCCATGATGCTGTTGATCTCTGTCATTACGTTGTGGATGAGCTGATCGAACTCGGCTTCAACGTTCATGATGACTGACTGGGCGATGTTGGATTTGTAGTAGCTCTCGTCCTCAGTGATATCATGGTATGTTGCGTTGTGATCACCTCTGGCAAGAAGTACTGATCTGAGCTTTCCTATATCAGTGTTCATTGTTGTTGAGATGGTCTGTGTCAGGTCGTAGACACGGGCTCCATCTATAGAAACAACTGTCTTGGAACCGTCTTTGTTATCTACAGTCTTTGCAGCGTATTCCCAATAAGGTATTGCGTAACCTACGCTACTATCAAGATGTGTATCTATTCCTATATGATTGACGTGATCGCTGGTAACAAAGGATGAGCCTTCAAACATAACTGATACGTTACCGAAGATGTCCTCTGTGTAATCGATCCTTCCATACTCTCCAAGCTTATCCAGGAGCAGGTTTCTCTCATCTCTAAGGTCGTTAGCCCTTTCCTGCTTTCCTGACTCTATGTCAACGATGTCTTCGTTGAGCTGTCTGATGCGGTCTCCGTAGGAGTTGATGGTCTCTACCATTCCAACTACGGTTGAATCGAGGTTCTGCTGATATGAAACAAGGCCATCGTATACGCTTTTTGCTCTTGTGAGGAACTCGTTAGCTCTTGTAACAAATTGGGACTGAGTAATGGCTGAGCAAGGGTCTTTTGCCATCTCCTGAACTGCGACCCAGAGGTGGTTCAGGGACTGTGCGAACTCAGTGCCGTTCATTTCCTGGAGCTGATCTTCAATCTCTTCAAGTGTCTTTAAGGAAACGTCATAAAAAGAAGCCCTTCCCACTTCTCTCCTATAAGAGATGTCAAGAAAGTCGCTTCTGACCTGTTTACAATTATTGTAGTAAACGCCGGTTCCTACCTGCTTCCAGGCGATGGGTTCGGTCTTTTTCTCGAGAGTCTGATAAGATCTTGTACCCTGGGATATCTGCTGCCTTGTGTAGCCTTCAGTATCCACGTTCGCTATGTTGTGCGCTGTGGTGTTCAGCGCGCTTTGGGAAGTCTGTAGTCCCGATGATCCTATGTAGAGATTGGACATGAGAGACATATTAGTGTTTCCTCCGTGCCTGTTTTTAGGCAAAATTTAAGACACTACCACGAATAATGGTATTCACCCGGGTGGATTATCTACATGCATCCGTATCACTTCTTACATAAGTGATACGTTACTGCTTTGCATCAAACCCGCCCGATGTGTAACCTAAACATTCGCCTGTAGTGTCTGCAGCTCTTGAGTAATTCGCTGTTTGAGGAGCTGTTTTAGAAGCCTGGATGATGTTCATTTCGAACTGGATCATTTCGATGGAGCTCTTTAAAAGCTCCTGATTCTGTTCGTTTACACGTCTGACATTGTCAGCTACCTGGGCTAATCTGTCCCGCTGCATTGCCAGATTCTTCTGATCCACCGGTCTTTTCTCTAATACCTGGATCAGATCGGTCAGTTTCAATGAATTAACATCCATGTTAAGCACATTGGCGATATCTGTCATGGTGACAACCCTTTGTTTTTCCAGGTTCTGGATACCGCTGATTATGTACTGCTCCTCATCCGTGATTTCTGCAAGTGCCTTGAGATCGCCCTGCACGATAACAGGGGTCTTCCGGCTTGATAATCCCAGTAATTTTTCGTACATTGAACATTCCTTATCCAGAATGTCAATGAGGTTTTCCATAAGACTTGCCACTGGAATCATCCTCCTGTATTAAATTGATGTGTGGCATTTATGCCAGCTCTTCGTATTTTGCCAGTAATTTCTCAGCAAAAGCCTCACCACTCACATCATAAGTACCGTTCTTAATAGCAGCTTTGAGCGATGCAACCTTATCTTCCCTGATATCGGGGGCAGCGCTTACAGCCTGTTTAGCAACCTGGATATCTTTTCCTATAGAAGAAAATGATACAGTATCCCTAACATCACTTGTCTTCTTTGTTGCCTGGGGCTTACCTACTTTGCTGTTTGAGTAAATCTGCTGAACCTGACTGTATGCTTCTATTCGCATATCTTTTCCTCCTTCCCTGGAGTATTTTTAAACTTCTACTACATTTATCGGTAGAAGTCGCCATTACTTTAGAGTTTCTCCAAAATATTTCCCCCGAAAATTTTAGAGAATTTCATGGTAAAAATACGCCTCAGGGTCTTTATGAAAATGTTGATAGAATCCCATGTTTCCGTACATTTCCCGGGTTTTTGAAACTAAACCCACTTGGTCCGTCAGTATGTATATCGGAAGCATTTTACAAAACTTTAGAGTTTTTTTAGAATTTTTTTTATAAATTTTGGCCGCTCATATGTGCGTTGCTGTATCTTATGTCTCCGGTCACATCTTCGCCAAACCAGTCGGCGGGTTTATAGGCTTTTGCGGCTTCTTCTGATGGAAATTCAACTTCGGCGATCACCGTGCCCTCAAATGGCGCGCCAAAGACATCGAGCTCAATTGTGAGGTCGTTCTCTATGGGGATGAGATATCTCTTTTTCCTGATCACATTCCCGTCGGCCTTTTTGATCAGATGCTCATAGGATTCCTGGTCCAGCGGCAGGTTGTACTCAGTCTGTCCGATATGATCATCATTGCTGTCTACAGGGGCCTTTTTGCTCTTGTAGGTCATGTAGTAGTTGTCGTCTTCCCTTCTCACTCTGATAGCAGGTGTTATGTTAAGGTAGCCCTGTTCAATCACGTGATATTTATAGTTCTCAAGGTCTGAAGGAAGCTCTTTTACTTTGAATTTTCTCTCGATCTCTACGCCCATGGTATTCTGGTCTCCTTTTTTGATGTATCTATTGTAATATACATGGTATGGCGTCGCCACTATATTTGCTATAATATCCTTGCAAACATAATCATTCACCCGGGAGGTATCAAAATGGCAAAGACAGCTATATTTTTAGCGGACGGATTTGAAGAAATTGAAGCCCTGACAGTAGTGGATCTGCTGCGCAGAGCAGGAATAGAAATTACTACGGCATCAATCATGGGCCGAAAGGACGTTACCGGATCCCACAGTATAAAGGTTGAGGCTGATGCACTTTTTGAAGACATTGATTTTGGCTCAATTGACATGATCATCCTCCCGGGAGGGCAGCCCGGAACCAGAAACCTTGATGCCTGCGATCCACTTAAGGCAAGGGTAAAAGAGTTTGCGGATTCCGGCAAGATGCTGGCAGCAATCTGCGCTGCTCCCACAGTTTACGGTGGCATGGGTCTTCTGAACGGCAAAAAAGCCTGCTGCTATCCCGGATGTGAGGAGGCCCTGACAGGAGCTGATGTTCAGACCAGTGAAGTTACCAGGGACGGTTCCTTCATCACCAGCCGCGGCATGGGAACAGCTATTCCCTTCGGTCTTGTTATTATTGAGCACTTCCAGGGTAAGGATGCTGCGGAGAATATGGCGAGGAAGATTGTATTCAGGGTATGATTCAGTCAATAGTTTTAAATTCTGATTCATAACCAGCCATTTCACAATTATAAAAACAATATAATCATTAACAGGCTGTCTTGTGGCAGCCTGTTTTATTGCTGGAAGAATCTCATTTTACCGGGGCAATTCACTCTAAGCCCTAATGGTAGCCAAGGGGCGGCACATTAAAGTGCCACCCGCGGGGTGTAAGGGTGGTTTTCGAGGCACGTCAAGGGGCTTTCGCGGCATATTCTCGCGGGGCGCTGTTTCCTTCTGTGGCCATATTTACTTCAGTGATCACCCCGCTGCGATATTCCACGTTCCCCTTGACACGCCGGGAAATGCGTTCCGACCGGCAAGAGAATCCGCTCCGGGGTTTATGGCAAATCGGCCACTGAAAGGCTCTTGGCATGTAATTTCCAGCACTCAGAATCAATTTCTCTCAGGAAATTATGGCAGATCCGCCTCTGAAGGGCGCTTTGGCATGTAATTTCCTCTGCTCAGAAGCTTTTCCTCTCTGGAAATTATGGCAGATCGTACTCTGAAAGGCTCTTTGGCATGTAATTTCCTCTGCTCAGAAGCATTTCCTCTCCGGAAATTATGGCAGATCCGCCTCTGAAGGACGCTTTGGCATGTAATCCATAGGGCAGTATCATCCATGAAGCATTGGCGATCTGGTTGGCATCATACCAAAGCTCATTTTGGGTGACCGTTAGTATGATGCGTTTTTTTCTATTCACTCCATTTTAGAAATAGCTCAGCCCTTGGAGTGCACTTTCAAAGCATAAATTTAGAATTGATTCGGAATTAATCATCTGCCATCATACTAAACGCCTCTGCAAGAGCTCAATGGTGTGAATCTCAGCAAGAATTTAACATTTCGTAAGTTTTCAATGCTCTCCAACCGACGGTCTTTTTTCAAAATGGGGTGAACTCAGTAAATCTTGTTCATACTATAGCTATTGCCAGAACGAAATGGTATGAAACACCCTCATAATCCTGAATAAGCGTTGTGAAGAACCCCTGATCCGGAAACCTGACCTGGTAAAATTAACAGCCGGAGTGTTCAACAGCCAAAATCCCAACTTCGCCTGCCCCGGTTGGTTACCGTTTTGCATAAGGTAAGGCGCGCGGTCATGGGACAGTACGCTGTGTTACTGATGATGAGCATCCTGTTTTTAGTGCCACTGTCACCAAATGGATCGGCTTTTTACGCAGAATGAATTGTCATCCTACAAGGCGGAGGAATGAGGCGTACCAGGCGGTACGACGGTTTACGACAACGCAGTAGGTGGCAATTCAGGCAAGTAAAAAGTCGATGCATTTGGTGTCAGTGGCACTAGGATGCCATCAGCAGTTACACGGGCAGCCCTTGACGGCGAGCCGAGCGGTGCTACAATTTGGGCGCCGGAGCAGGTAAGTTCCTCTTCTCTTTTGCAATTTAGGTCGAGTTTATACTTTTTTTAGAAATAAGGTGTTGACTTCTTGTTCTAGTTGTTCTATAACATACTTGTAACAAGAAATTAGCAGCCGACTCACTCGAGTGCTAATAGCAAAAATCTACTACACCAACTAAATAAAATTATATATAGAAAAGGAGTGATAATTATGTTGATGCCTATGCTTTGGAGTAACAATGATATTTTTGATGAGATGGACAATTTCTTTAACGATGGATTCTTTGGCGGAAACTGCCAGATGCCAAGGGCTGCTAAGCCTTTCGAATCAACAACAGGTCTTATGAGAACGGATGTTATCGAAAAGGATGACAGCTATCAGCTTGAGGCTGAGCTCCCTGGATTCAACAAGGAAGACATCAAGATCGATCTCAAGAACGACACACTGACCATCAGCGCTTCTCACAGCGAGAACAACGACGAGAAGGATGAGAACGGCAAGTACATCCGCCGCGAGAGAAGAAGCTCTTCTTACCAGAGGTCATTCCATGTTGAGGGACTTAAGCCTGAGGACATCATCGCTCAGTACAAGAACGGCGTCCTCACTGTAAACCTTCCTAAGAAGGAAGCGATTCCCGAGAAGGAAGAGGCATATCAGATCGAGGTTAAGGACTAATATCTGACAAATAAGTACTCGGCAAAAAAATTTTTATAGCCCCCTCATTCACCATAACCCCCATTATGGATTACATAAAAACCCCGGCTCTGTCCAATACCAGAGCCGGGGTTCCTCCTTTTATAGGGTTATTCAGATTTATTAATAGTTCTGAGGTTTCTTCATGAAATAAGCCTGTGGATGATTACATACAGGGCAAACTTCTGGAGCCTTAGGTCCAACTACAACATGTCCGCAGTTAGAGCACTCCCAGATTGTATCTCCATCAGCTGAGAATACGATACCATCCTCAACATTCTTAAGAAGCTTTCTGTATCTCTCCTCATGCTCCTTCTCAATAGCTGCAACCTGCTCAAACAGATCAGCAATATCATCAAAGCCCTCTTCTCTTGCCTTCTTGGCAAATGAAGGATACATCTCTTTCCACTCATAAGCCTCACCATCGGCAGCGGTATTTAAGTTATCAACTGTTGTGCCGATTCCTGAAAGGATCTTATACCAGAGCTTAGCGTGTTCTTTCTCGTTAGCAGCGGTAGCCTCAAAGATCTGTCCGATCTGAACATAGCCATCCTTCTTGGCCTTTGAAGCAAAGTAAGTGTACTTGTTGCGAGCCTCGGATTCACCTGCAAAAGCTGCCATCAGGTTCTTCTCGGTCTCAGTTCCCTTAAGTTCGTTGGTTCTTGTTTCAAGATTAGCCATAAAATCCCCTTCCTTTCCGGTATACGACAATAAGTTGCATAGAATAATTGTACTAATAATTATACGCTAAAGCAAATAAAAAGGAACATCCGCATGCTGAGAGGTGCACGCCTGATGTCCCCAAAATTCGTTTTAGTTTTTTCTAATAAATATGCCGATATTACCTTGCTGCTGCCCAGGTAAGACCAAACATCTGCTCCATGAGCTTGCGGATCTCGTCCTTCATACGATTGCAGGCAGATGCCTCATCTACGAAGTTCATCACGCCGATCTTGTCCTTCTTGTCCTGGAAGTAAACTGCCCAGCCGTTCTCTGTCTTGTCAAGGCAGATCCTGTTTTTGTGTGAACCGCCGATCTTATATAACTTAGAAGGCACTAAGTGCTCCTCGAAATATGCTTTAAGTTCCTGTGTATTCATGGGCTCCTCCATCTTCGGATCCTCTCCGTGTCTATAGTAATGTAGTTTTCGTTTTTGCTCGATGTAGTATTGATTACTACATAAAATATACCACGTTACTACTTTTTTGACAAGCCCATTTTCACTATATTTGACGGCAAAAATCGTATCTTGAAAATGCCAGAGTTACAGCTCCCTGCCCCCATGGATAATTCCCATAAGTCTGATAGTGTACTCCAAAATCATCGCAAGAACTAAGAGCTCCTGATACCTTTCCATCCTTAGTATTTCTCTCAAGTGCATCGATGGAAGAAGCCACCTCATCTGCGGACGCTGCCGCTTTATCGCCATTCAGGAGGCCATACAGGATCATTCCACTGGCCGATGTATCAATATGACCATCCACCGCCTGAACCTGCCATCCATAGCCCCCATCAGGTTTCTGATATGTCAAAAGAGCTGTCGACAGCCCCTTATACCACTCATAAATCTCACTGTCCTCGTCCCCAAAGCAGGAAACATACTCAGAAAGCCCCATTATCAGCCATCCTGCAGCTCTTCCCCAGGAGAGAACGCCCTTTTTCTCACATATTGCAGTATCACCGGAACTGCGCGCCTCCAGCGAATATCCATGATAAGGCAGTCCGCTTCTATCATCCATTCCATGTTTCTTAAAGTTCAGAAGCTGAAGCGCCGCCAGTTTTTTAGCCTCATCATCCTCGAACACTCTTCCATAGCAAGCCAGGAACATGCTAACCTGACCAACGCCGTCTGCGAACACGTTAACGGAACTTCTGTCCGCGTTATATACAATGGTTCCTTCACTGTCTCTTGGAGCCTTTAAAAGATACCGATAAATCCTCTCGGCCCCATCCTTGCACCTCTCCTTAAGCTCTCCCTCAGGAAGTTCCTCATAGAGCATTAAAAGAGCTGCCCCCGACAGCGCATCATCTATATAATCTATCTTTTGTCCGTACTTATCCTTCCAAAGCGAAAGATGTTTTGAGATTGCTCCATCAATCTGCTCTGCAAGCTGATCCTCGCCCCAAAGCTTAACCACCTTCCGGGCCTGCGCCAGTCCCAGCATCAGCATTCCTGCCGGCCAGAACATGGGATCCTTAGTCCTTACAGACCTTCCAAGAGCACTCTTAACCAGATCCTTGGCCCTCTGCTTGGCCGTAACATCCATTATCCCGTTTAACTGGGCAATGGATTCCAATATGACATTCCTCTCGATATCTTTTTGCATAGTGTCAGTCATGATTTCCACCTCAAAAACATTAAGCAAAACTTATCTGGCCAGCTTCTCTTTCACCTTACCCGTGAGATATCTGAACTCCTCGGTTCTACCAAACAAAAGGATATATACGCCATTAAAAACAACAGTTATTATAATTCCCATCAGTATAAATGTCAGGATATTGAGCTTTGCCAGAATAATTCCGCTAAGGAAGTGACATACTACCAATACAAACAGAAGACTTGAGAAATACTTGAGCGTATCAACAAAATAGCTTCCCGCCTTCATATCAAAACATTCCTTATAAATAATAACCGGTTTCGTAACATTTGCTATTAGTCCTGACACGATAGTTCCTATATAAATACCTGTGATTCCAAGCGGAGTCTGTACCAAAGCAATTGATACCACAAGGTTGACAGCACCCTGAATCAGGGCAAGATATTTATCCGGCTCAAACACACCCGCCGCAGTCTTGTAATTACTAAGGACAATCCTGTCCCCCTTGAAATAGTAGTCGATCAGAATACAGTAAACCGCAGCAGAAGTCAGAATCCAGTGATCTCCAAGCCACAATCTTATAAGCGGTGTCAAAAGAACCATGAACCCAACGCAGGAGAATCCATAAATCCATGATGCAAAGAACCTGTACACCTTGAACATTGAAAACTGCTTCTGTCTTGACTCTGTGGCAATGAGGTTTCCAAAGCTTGAAATTACTGAGTTAAAGATGATATTTACGAAGTTGGAAACACTGCTGATAACCATGTTGTAGTTATCAACTACTCCCGCCATGGCAACTTCAATAAAGGTCGAGATAAGAATCGCATCCGTCTGAAGTCTTGCCACATCACCAACCTTGTGGAACACCAGCGCTTTGGTCTTGCTCCACACCAGATCGCTCTCTTCCTTTGAGAGTTTCTCCACATTCTTCTCTTTCAGGTACGGATACATCTTATCCAGATATCTGGATACAAATATCTTTTGGATCAGCTGAACCGCAGCATCCGTCAGCAGGTAGAACAGGAAATTCTCTGTCACTATGATGACAACGATCTGCAGCAGCACAACGATAACCTTAGTTATTGTATTTATGTTCGTCTGAATGTAGTTCTTTTGCTCAGCATTTATAAGGCTGTACTTGTATGCCACAAAATAACTGCTGACTGTATTGAACAGGAATATCAGATAGTAGATAGTCAGCTCTTTGATGGTAGTATTATCAGGCTGTCTGAGCTTAAAGTACTTAAGGAAAGGCGTCAGCGCAATTCCCATAACCGCTACCACGCAGGCAATAATGAAATATGCCTTGCGATAGAGCTGCATATAGGATTTGATCTTCTCTTTTTCACCCCTGGCAACCGGGCCGTAAAGACTGAAATTCAGCGCTGTTCCGATTCCCAGCTCCGCCATGTTAAGAATGGACAGGATATTTCCGTAAGTAGAGTTAATGCCAAGCAGATCCTCATTTAAGTGCATGATAAAAACAGTACGCAAAATAAACGACATAAATGCCGTTGCGATCTGTCCCACGTACCCAAATGCGATATTTCTTGTTGCCGACTTAACTCTGCTCATGAGGCTTTATATAATGCTCCCCTTTTCATCCATTAGTATCCAGCCCTTCCAGTAATCATGCATGGTGTCGGGATCAACGGGCTGGTTATTTCTCATTTTATATGTCCTGATAATTACCTTATCAGGCCTCTTGTTGAGCCTTGCTCCCCAGAAACTGAAGGTAGAATTGGCGCAGATATTGCCCCTGCAGTGACTCATAAGCATAAGGTCCTGAACGCTGTTTCTGCCGTTGTTCCAGTCAACGATGGTATATCTGCTCTCGTCAGAAAAGTGCTCTCTGGCGTACTCATGATCACTGGTAAAAATGTAGAAGTGCGTCGAAGGGTCTTTTACCAGGAAGTAATTCATGGCGCTCTCATAGTACTCCTCGGTGGCGATATTACCCAGAATTGCGAAATTAGGCGGATCCAGATAGTCGCCGCGCCTTATGTGGACGCTGACGCTGTTCTCGTTGTCCATGCGCTCCGCAAGAGCCATATTTCTCTTATGGATCATTTCATCGGGATGATCCGGGAAAAGAAATATCTCCTGAATGTCACTCATTACATCGTCGTAGTACTTCTGGCATGCGAAATACCCGGTGATGTACTTATCGTCCATCTCGAAGATCTCCGGATGGTACATAGCCGTCTCGGTAAAGACCTTTGGATTCTCATCAGATCTTACTCCCAGCTTTTTAGCCAGCTTCCCCGTGGCTTTTTTCAGAGCGCAGCGCTTAAGGAAGTAGTCCCGCTCCTCCTTGGTGCACTCATCATAGGTCACACCGCTGAAAATAGAGAGTTCAAACTCCCTGGGCGCAAGCATATTCTCCTGTACAGAAGGATCAAACCAGGAAAGGTCCAGTTTGACGTCCTTTCCAAGCTTTTTTAGCTTGGTATATACCGAGTATTGCTGCATCTGGTTTCCCAGTCCCCCTGCAATCTTTAAAACTATCATACTTTGGTCCCCCAACCATTTTATTGCTTTGTGATAAACTCATAGGATTCGATCAGCGCCTTTGGATCACAGATGTCCTGAACCGGCAGAACGTATCTGTCGTAGGTTCCGAAGAGATCTGTTGCTATTCCTCTGCTCTTTACGGAATAGCCGATGACCAGCGTTGGAACGCCGCTGCTGTAGGCGGCTATGGTGCTATGAGTTCTTGCGCCGACAAAGAAGCTGCACTGGGAAATATACCCCTTTAATACTTCGGCGGGTGCATCTTCGATAAATATCACGCGTTTTGTATCTTTAAACTCCTCGTAGAACTGCGTAAGAGGTTTTCTGTCGTCGTTGTTGTTCCAGATAACGTGTGGTACGAATGCGATGTTGTTGTCTGTGTTGTCAAGGATGTATCTGATAAAAGACCTATAGCTTTCCTTTACTACTTCCGGGTCGCTGGCTCTGTCCAGTACCATGGGGCTTAGGTTGATGCCCACCATTTTTCCGGGGATGAAGCCCTCAAGGTCTGGTGCTTTTGCAGTCTCCAGTTCAAAGGCCGGGTCTTTTCGAAGTACTAGTTTGTCTGCTGAAATTCCGGCATTTAGTAATGCATCATGTGTTATGGATTCTCTGGCATAGATTTTGTCGAAGTTCATCAGGTCTCGTAGGAGCTCGGGACTCTTTAAGGAGTCAGGTTCAACTGAGCAGCCCCAGAGGATGGTTTCGAAACCTTTGTTTATGAAGTAGTCGTGGGCAAGGATCAGGTCTGATACCATTTCTGGATAACAGTAGTTATCGCCGCCAATGGAGATGGCCAGTGGCTTGTCGCCTGATGTCAGGTTATATTTTTTACACTCCTGGGTGTATCTATTATAGGCATCACGGAATCTGTATCTCATGAAGGACTGCTTATCGCCGGTGAGTTTTCTCCAGCCATAGTAGATGACATGGGAAAAGAAATCACGGTCGATATGGCGTTCATCGATAAGGATGCACAGTCCCTGCTTCTCTAGGTCGCCAAGGATGTATCTTCTGTCTTCTGCGGCGTCATTGGAGATGATGACTGGGGCAGGAATGTTGCTAGTATCGCAGCCCTGTTCCTGTCTGAGTCTCTGGATAAGCTTTATGGTGCTGTCAGCAATGGCTTCGCAGCCGTGGTTGCCGCTGCCCGCATGCATATATAAAATTATGGGTCTGTTTAAGTTCAGCATAATATCATTTCCTCATGTTGAAATTTATTTACCCCGCCTCGGTCCGGTCCTCCCCGAAAAAGTTTGCACTATCTTCCTCATTCGTGCCGAGCACTACGGTGAGCCCAGAGCATCAATCTCATCGTGCAATGGCACTCGAGATTGATTGGTCTCGCCTCCATGGCCCGAAAATCGTCAGATACTGCAAAACTTTTTCGGGTCAGACCGGACCGAGGCTCACTTAGTTAATTAAGCTTTATGGTTGTGGTACATCTTCAAATACAGAGATGGGCTTATTCTAAAGAGCAAAACTTTTAGTTTATGACCCATTGGAAGCCCAGCGAAGGCGCCCTGAGTCTTTAATGCATATTCAATCTGGTCTTTAGATTCAGATATAGCAAGTCTGGCTAAGTCGCTGTCGCGTTCGGAGTCGTCCAAAACTGCTACTTTCCCGACAACCAAAAATGCGGTCATAATTTGGTTGACGGCAAGACTTACAAAGGCGTAGCGAGATAATTCCATAGAATATGGTGTCAGCTTCTCCTCAGCCTCTTTCCAGGACACAAGTTCGCCCATATAGCTCTCTTTAAAGGCGGATTTCATAGCTCCGCCAGCGTTATCGTTGTAGATGTAGTCGCCTTCATCTACGCATCGGATGGTATATTTTTTGCCTTGAGCAATTGCAAAGTCTAGTAAAAATAACAGGTCTTCGCCTATGGCAAGGCCTTCTTTGAAGCGGATATCATTTTCGATAACAGATGTTCTTTCAAAAAGTTTGCCCCAGACGTGGGTATCGCGGTTTAGCACGGAGTTTTCGATATATTGAAAGCCGCTGATCTTTCTGGGGGCTTCATAGCTTTTGGTCTGGGCGACGAGGCTTGTTTCCTCGTCGGCATATTTCATGAGGTTTTCCAGGTAGCTTTCCTTAACTTCATCATCGGAATCTACAAATACCAAAAATCTGCCGCTGGCTCTTTCGATTCCAATATTTCTGGCATGAGAGACGCCTGCATTAGAGGTGTGAACAACCTTGATATTGCCACCAGCGCCATCTCTCGTATCTCCGGCAAGCCTGTCGCAGATATCCCCAGAGCCATCCGTTGACCCATCATCCACCAGAATGACCTCCATCTCATGGCTCTCTACAAACTTCTGATTTAAACAAGATAAGACACACCTCTCCAGTGTGTCTTTAGCCTGATATACAGGAATTATTATACTGACTAATATCTCCCTGTTTACTTCCATACATCCCCCAGGCACAAGTGCGCCTTAATACGCAGTCCAGTTCTCCCTGTCCACGCCAATGATATACCAGAGTTTATAGTGCTCAGAATAGCTGAGGTTAAGCCAGTTAAACTTATCCTCGGTAAGATCTGATTCATAAGCAAAGGTATAACGTGATTTCCACTCAGGTCTTAGCATCGGAGCCTCGACAACCTTCTCTTCGCCCTTTGCGATCTCGGTCAGGTAAGCATCTCTCTCGGTAAATTCCCTCTTAATCCTGGCAAGATTTGCACCTTCCTCCACATAAGTAAAGAGAAGTAATATGCAAAATACCGCAACCATGCTGGTTGCAATCACCTGGACAAGATCCTCTGAAAAGCCTTCATTTACAAACCATGCAAAACCGCAGCAAATCGCTGTCATAAGGAATAGCCCTGCGCCATAGTAAGTACGAAGCTGTGACTCGGGCACCATGATCAGAGCATAGCATGTTGCAAAGAACATAAAGCCAAAGAGCATCATTCCGGAGGCTTTCTCCAAAAACGCAGTCACGTTCTCGCTCTTATAATATGCAGCAATCACAAGAACCACAAATACCAGTATCAACACAAGATAACCCTCTTTAATATTGAGTGTTATCTTTAAAAACCTTGCCATCAGTGCCAGCAAGCCACTATGAGCCTCTTCAGCCGCAGCCGCTCTGCTGAAGTTACCGGGTGAGAGGATCATTATCATAAATCCAGCAATGCATCCGATAAGACTGGATACCATCCAAAGCGGAACTGTGGAAAAGCTCCTTTTCTTACTCCATAAAACAAATATCTTGATCAGAATAAACAGTATGACTGCGCCTGAAGTATTCTCATTGCACCAGCCAGCGGCCAGTCCAAAGAAGAACATTCCGATTGAAAAAGATAACCCCTTGACCTCACGGTTACTTACCGTCAGCCTGAAGCAGGTGATAAACGCCATCACTATGCATCCGGTGAACATATAATTGCAGGCTCCGGTCTCCCAGAAGACGCTGTTGGAAATTGTCGGGTCAAAAAGCCACATCAGCACTGAAATAGCCAGATAAAGCCTTATATCATATTTCTTCCTGTGATCCACATTGATATAGATCAGAATTGATATCAGCACAAACACCAGCGCCGCAACCACGTCGAACACCAGCTTATTGCCTATAAACAGGAAAATTCTCAGAAGAATATGGGCAATACTCCTGCCGATATGCTCCATGTAATGGTTATACTCCTGCACAAACAGGTCAAAAAAGCTATTTGCCTCCGCAACCTTGTCCCCGTAGATGATATCATCAGACATATTCGGGGTCAGATACTGATATATCAGCACCATTACAAAGTTTAGCGCGGCCGCCCCCTGACACAATCTTTTTCTAAGATTTTCAGACATCCGTTTTTCCTTTATCCCTGAAATAGTAGCCAAGATATACCCCGGCGATCAGTAAAAAGAACTCTCGCCCAATATACCTTGTAACAAATGTAGCCTCAACAATCGTATACAGTGAAATCGTAAATATAACCAGCAGCGTCCACAGATCCCGCTCTTTCCAGCAGATGTAGATCACTGCGACGATCGCAACAACAATAAGAGCCGTAGGCAATATGCCATACCAGTAAAAGAGCCTTACCCACCCCATATCAAAGTAGGACTCAGCAGTCTTTGCTCCAAACAGCTGCCATTTACTGAGGACTCCACCCCTGTCATCAGCAGCATAATACAGATTACTCATCCTGAAATTCAGCTTGTGCTCAAGCCTCCAGTAAAGAGACTCATCCGGCCACATGGGACCATTGTACTGATAATCCGCACCGGCCGCTGCAAGAACCGCTGTAACCACGCACAACACCGGTGAAAACACTGTCTCAGCAATATAAACAACTTTGCTCTGAGACATCCTTGGGAAAACTCTAAAGATTGCTGCCACAACAATAGTAAGCGCCACAACGGCAAGTCCCGTCCTTGTCCTGGTTATCACCGAAACGAACAAGGTTCCTGCAGACACCGCTATATAAGGCAATACTCCTGCATTTCTTCCGTACACCCACAGCCACATAACAAACACAGCATAGACTGAGCTAAACAGGGTATTGGGATGTCCAAAACCAAAGACATATCTCTTTTCATCGGCTCCCCTACCGAAATCCGTAACCAGAGAAATATCCCCCAGGATTCCCGCGCAGGACAGCACCGCTATCAGCAAAAAGCCACTGCAGCACACATAAAAGCAATACTTCATGGCCTTCTTAAGATCAATATCCCTTGCTGCCATAATAAATGTGGCAACTCGTAAAAGGTCATTCTTACTGGTGAGACGATACGTAAGGAACGTGAACCCAAGCAGCAGGACAATGGCGATCCACTCCTTTTTGCCATGCGTCATGATCAGCACAGCAGCCAGAGTTATCACAAACGTCACCCTGAACACATAGCTCTCATAGGGAAAAGAGATCTCGCTCTTCTCCAGTATCATGAGCAAAAGCTCAATCGTAAGCGCAAAGTAAAAAAGACCTTCTGCTATTTTATTTCGATTTTCCTCAGTAAAAAATGTCATCTCCAGGCTCTTTTTAATCTAGTTTTCGCATCGTGCTTAAGGGCACTCATCATCAGCTTCCCGATCGGGTTATCCGACACCAATAGCCCATGAACAAACACGGATTCCTCAGGTGCCCACTTTGGAAGCTCCCTCTTGGCATATGTCTTGTAAAACTCATCCTTCATCAGGTTATCTAACACCTGTTTTTTACGATGAAGTCCAATATTCGAATAAATAACACTTGCTACAAATATGGAGCAGGTCAGGGATTTCCTCTCATCAACCCAGCTCACATACTCAGGATTGTTCCGCCTTGCAAGGAACTCATCCATTGCCTTCCACACGATCTTCTGGTTATCCAGATATCCCGCGTTGTAGGTGGATGTCATGCTGGCCTCTCCAACCCTGTACAGGTAAAGGGCCTCCTCCATGAATCCGATCCTCTCAGCCCGCTCCAGATACCTGGTGGTCTGATACAGATCCTCGCCGTTATTTATAAAATCACCATGCTCCATGGTGGCAATGGACCTCTTTATACACTTGGTCCACATGCTGTTAAGCGCATCGCTGTAGCAAAAGATCTTGTAGAGCTCTTCCTTGTCATCACCGCAGTAAACTTTGTTGTCCTGAAGCTCAAATCCCGCAATCACCTCTCCGGGAGTATCGCCTCTAAGCCTCCTGCCCCTAAAGAGCACCATGTCCACGTCCTTCCAGGCATCATCCTCCTGGAAAAGCCGCTTGCAGAGCCGCTTTAAAGCATCCCTCTCCAGCGAATCATCTCCGTCAAGACTTATGACATAGTCGCCCCGGGCTTCTATAAATCCCTCCTGCCTCGCAGCAAAAAGACCTATCCTGCCCCTGTGAATGGTTCTGATAATGGGGTTTTCTGCCGCCAGCTTATCTGTTATCCCCGCAGTCCTGTCAGTGGAGCCGTTTTCAACTATAATTACCTCCATCAGCTCTTTTGCCGGACCCAGATGGGTATCCTCCTGCGCCAGCACAGAACCGATACAGCTTTCTATGTACTTCTCCCCATTATGGACGGGAACAACAACAGAGAACAGCATTATTTATCCTTCAGCTCCCAATTCTCGTGAATATATGGTCTGTAAGCCCAAGTGAGCTTATGCGTCTTTTCCAGTTCCTCCCAGATCTTCTTCATGCGCACCTCTGAGTTGATCTCGGGGATGTCATGAAACTGTATCTGGATGTTCTCAAATCTAAGGATATTTCCGGTGCGGATAAGCTCTTCAAGAATGTCGTACTCTCCGCCCTCGATGTTCATCTTCATGAGCTTTACTTTGCCGATATTGTGCTCACTCATAAAGTCTTCAATGCCCACAAACTCGGCAACTTCCGTCTCACCCTGATTGTGGTACTGGGATGATCCGTCAGCCTCATGGGATATCTCCGCGGTGTGAGTTGTCGCATCAAGACCAAAGGCGTAGCAGTGGATGTTATCCTTGCCCTTAAATCTGTTGGCGCAGTCCTCAGAGAACTTCTTGACCGGCTCAAAGATATATATCTGGCAGTTCATGTTAGGGAGCTTGGCTGCCCAGTCTCCCTGATATCCGCCCAGGTCAAAGACAACGTCCTCGTCCTTTATATCATACTTAAATCTCAGGGCCTCTCCCCCGTCTCTTCTAAACTGAACGAGAGCTTTGTCCTTGGGTCCCATCTTAAAGATGTACTCATATTCAAGCTTACAGGCATTATATACATCCTTGGTCCAGGGCATTGCCTTTGCTATTTTTCCTAAAAAACTCATCAGTCCTGCCTCCCGGCCATCCTCAAAAGCTTATGAACGGCCTTTCTAAAGAACCTTCCCACAGTCATATCCAGCTTGTGGTACAGTTTCATTCCAAATGTTATTTTTCCAAGCACGAAGTGCTGGTACTCATCCAGGTGCTCACGAAGGTATACGGGGTATGTTTCATCAACCTCCACCCTCTCAAAATGGGCATCCCTTCCAAAAATATCCATGCCAAGGATTAGATGATCCATGGTCTCCGCCAGAACCTCTCTTTCGTTGAAGTTCTGATGGGCAGCGGCCTTGGTCTTGATGCCGATCCTCTTCATGGGATCCTTTTCCTGATATCCGCCCATATATCCAAAGTGCCATCCGCCATTGGCTACTCTGACACTTCTTGGGTCATCAACAGGGATAAGATCGCGAAGCCTTACAATACCCTCTTTGGGGATGTTATCGATGTTGCAGATCTTGGTTCCCAGCCACAGCCTCTTACTCTCAGGTATCTCCGGGAATTCCTTGGTTATGGAAAGGAGCTTACCGCTCTTTTCCTCGTTATTGACATAAACATAGAAATTGCGCTGCGCCAGATGATAAACCTTGGTCTTATCAAAATTATCGATAATGTTCTTAAGTGTCTCCGGGCAGGGAATCTCGTCCGCATCGCTCATGATGATAACATCGTCACTGGTGGCATCCTTAAGCCCCTTAATGAGGTTATTTTTCTGATAATAATCCCTCACATAGGTATCTGCGCCCTCGATCGGCGTATCATCCACCACAATATAGGTGATCTTGTGAAGAAACTCCTTAAACTGGTCCTTGTACTTCTCAAACACCAGCTCCTTGGGCTCTCCCGAAAAGGTCACCGTGGACTCCTCAATGACAAACCTGTCAACGTAAGGATCCAGAATATGGAGCCTTAGCTTCAATATATCTACTTCGTTAAAGAATGGAAAACAATCATATACCACTTAGCTCTTCCTCCAGAACCTAAGAGCCCGAAGTGCCGCCTTTATGCGCTTTCCGGGACTGATAAACCTTGGATAATCCGCGTTTTCTCCCCTCCACTTGTGGAAGGCAAAGGGCTCGATCCCCTTGTTCTCGGGCAAAGCATGCTCTCTTGCAAACCTTACCGCCACCTCTAAAGGCGCCCATTTAAGCCCGTCCCGCTCCATCTCGTTCTTGTGGGTACAGCATAAAAAGACATCCTCGTTATAAACATCATCGTAGACCTTCTCCCACTTGAGGTTGTGCTCCACGGGATACTTCATAAGCCTCATGGACCTGATGGATACGCTGTTTCCGACACGGCTTATCTCTCCGTTTGAATCCCTGTAGGCGTAGTCATTTGTGGGCAGCGGCCAGGGAGATCCGATGTAATCGTAGTCCAAAAACTCATCTCTCCACAGCTCCGGATGAATAACAAACCCGTCCGCATGAACCACCAGACAAAAATCAGTCTTAATATGGTCTCCAAGCTCATAGACCATTTTGTAGTTAAAGGCATCGATACTATCCAGCTTACTGGTATGGCTGTACCTGATCTCCTTTGGCAAAAACAAAGGCTTCTTGTCCGTGATCAGCACCGCATCGCCAAACTCGATCTCGCGCATGCTGTACTTCATGGCCTGAATAGTCTCGTATATATTTACACTTGTCATAGCCACCAGAGTCACTCTGGGAAGCTTAAGTTTCTTTTCACTAGAAGGCATAAATGATCCTGCTTACTGATACTTAAAAGTTTTTATGATACCAAGCCTCTTCTCCAGAGACCTGATTATCTTCCTGCAATAAAATGCGCCGTACAGGCACTTTCTCCTTATTACCTGGCAAAAGAGCCTTAGGCTGCCGGGCTTTTTATTCTTTCTGGCATAGAGCACTGACGACTTCTTATACTGCTCCAGCTCTCGTCTGCACTCGTCTGCGGAAAAGAGCTTTCCCTTCCTGTCCTGATATGTCAGGAAGCTGTATATATTCTGCTCCGATGACCAGAATCCGTTTGAGATATTGTGACGAGCCCAGTATTTGGGCGCTATAGCACACTTAAGCTCTGTGCTGGACATCACCGGCATAAGGGCAAATGATGTGTTGCACATAATAAGGTAACGCGCGTTTTTAATCGTCACATAGTCTTTAGCCATATCAAAGTGATGGCACTCGTACTCGGGAAGAACCTTTCTGGCCGACTCCTCATCCTCTGTCACCACCATGAACTTCATGTTCTTATTTATCTTCTTCATGTTCTCAATGGCATGAAGAAAGTATTTCCTGTCCAGATAAAGCTCCGGATGATTGGTGTACTCACCGCCGCGAAGGTTTATGATGCACAGATCATCTGAAGTGTATTCGTCTGACTCATATTCGGGCTTAACCTTAAGCCAGTCCTTAATCTGATCTCTGTATTCCTCGAAGTATGACTGGTCCTGTAGATTTCCATAAATAAGGGTGTTGTCCGAAATCTTAAACAGGTTCTCATCCGCGCCACTAATATAGCAGCCATTAGCCATGTCATGCTTGGAATTTCCCATAAACAGGCGATCATCCTGCTCATGATATACCTGGAAGTCCTTCATCTCATCTCTGGAGATCTCTTTTCCCATATCGATGTCCATGAAGTACATTCCCTTTTTGGAATGATAGACATTGCCCAGCTGACCGGGATTAACAAAGCCAAACTCAGTGCCCATCCGGGCTGCAAGGCTTCTGGTCACTATATAAAAAAACAGCTGGTTTCCTAATCCGTAACCTTCAATCAGTTCTGTTCCTATCATCAGTGAATTACCGTTCTTCCCTCAAGGCTTGTGACAGCAATCTTCTCATCCTTGACCTCATAGATCACGTCGCACTTCTCGATGGTATTGAGTCTGTGCGCAATGATCACCATGGTCTTGCGGCCGTGGAAGCTGTTGATGGCCTCCATAACTGCTGCCTCAGTCTCGTTATCAAGAGCACTGGTTGCCTCATCAAATACCAGAATCTCAGGGTTGTGATAAAGAGCTCTGGCAATACCGATCCTTTGTCTCTGTCCGCCGGAAAGCCTTACGCCTCTGTCACCGATCTTGGTATCAATTCCCTCAGGCAGGCTCTTTACGAAATCTGCCAGCTGGGCTTCCTCCATAACCTCCCAGATCCTGTCATCATCTATCTGATCCATATCAATACCAAATGCTATGTTTTCTCTTATGGATTCATCCACAAGGTAGATGGACTGCGGAATATAGCCTATCTGGGCAAGCCAGGAATCATAGTTACTAAAGATATTGCTGCCATCGCACAGGATCTCTCCGCCCTGTACATGAAGAAGTCCAAGGAGGATATCTACTATGGTTGATTTACCTGCACCGGAAGGTCCTATGATACCAACAGACTGACCCTTTTTCACAATCATGTTGGCACCTGTAAATATGTTCACGTCTGAGTCGGGATATGCAAAAGTAATATCCTTAAGCTCGATCTCATTTTCCAGATGAAGCTCAGGTCCTGCAATAGCAGCCCTCTCAGCCCTCATGGCCTTGTCTGTCTTCATGGACTCGGTGAGGTTCTCATAAACGTAATCCAGGCTGACCTGGTTGTAAGCGATAGCTGTGATATAAGTGTTGATCCTGTTTGCTGAAGGCATGATCCTGACTGCAGCAACACCAAAGGCTGTCAGCTGAGGAAGGAGCTGTGTTGCATCTCCGCCCCTTACGATGTAGATAAGGACGTAGAGCATAACAACTGCCATAAACACAGTCTCAATCATGAGCCTTGGCACACTGTTAAGTACGGTGTAGTCTCTGTCGATGTCAGCGCCGATCTTACCCTGCTCGTAGTAGTTGCGGATAAAGAAATCCTGCCTGTTGAGCACCTTAACATCCTTAAGTCCGTAAATAGCCTGAAGTCTCCACTTGGCTATCCTGGACTGGGTCTGCTGATTGCGCCTGCCAATTTCATTGAGCCTTGGCTTTAAGACCCTGGTGCTGATAAAGGTAAGTATCAGAAGAACGACAACGATGAGCACCGTCATCTGCCAGTTAACAAATAAAAGAACTATTCCAAGACACAGGGAAACCACCAGCTCTGTGGAAAGTGATAAGAGTGACAGCATAAGTGTGAAGGTCTTGGGAATATCAGAATCAGTAATTCTGAAGACTGTAGGGATATCTGCCCCCAGATAGTCCTCGTAGGGCCTGTTAAGAAACTCTCTCATGACCCTGCTGATCATATCGTTTCTTGCCCTTGAGATAAATGTATTCTGCTTGTAGATAAGGAACAGCAGATATCCGTTCTTAAGAACAAACAGGAGTATCAGTATGATAAGCAGTGCGCAGGCCAGCTTGACATCATCGTTAAGCCCAAAACTCTGCAGCACATCTGACAGCCCCGGAACCTTGGCAATTCCTTTGTGGAGCGCCTCGGGACTTATTATTACTGATACAACAGGAAGCATCATCGAAACACCAAGAGTCTCAAAAACACCTCCAATGAGTATAAGGACAGCCAGAATAACAAGCTGTCCCTTTTGTTTGCGATCAAATATATAGTTTAATTTGGTAAAAAGACTGACCTTTTTCGAATCGTTCATTATATAGCAACCTTTGTCATACGCTCGGTATAGATATCATCCATATTTTTGTTGTTAATCCACTTGGATGGAGCGATGACCATTTTCTCCGGCGTGTCATTAAGCCATGCTGACCACCAGCTAAAAGAGCTGTTAGCAATAATATGGTGCTTGCACTTACTCATAAGGAGCATGTCCGCCACATCGGTGTACTCACCCTCCTGGAGCTCAACCGTGATAAAGTTCGGGCCCTTGAAGTGTTCCTTGCACCACTCTTTGTCGTCGGTAAATATGAAGAATACAGCATTTGGATGCTCTTTTCTGATCATCTTGATGGCGTTTTTATAGTACTTCTCGGAGCATAGGTTATGGATCTTGATGTGCTGGGCATCCATGTAGTCAGTTCTTCTGACGTGAATGCTGACAGACTCGCAGCACTCGATCTGCTGAAGTGTTGACCAGCTGACAGAGTCATGCATGATCTCCTGAGGGCGCTTTCCAAAGGTCTCCTGGATCTGTTCTATAACTTCAGGGGACTGGAAATATTTCTCAGACTGCCAGTATCCCACAAGATACGCGGGATCAGTTTCAAGGATGGCGGGATTGAATATACCCTCCGACTCATCGATCCTGTAAGTCTTGCGGCCGGTGAGCTTTCTCCTGATCCTGCTGAAAATATCCATTTTAGAATCTGTAAGCTCAACAATCTCTTCCTTTGTTGCCTTATCGTAAATTATCCCAAATCTGTGAAGAACGGGAACTCTTAGTGCATCATTTACAAAGCCTGTCTCATCGTCTATCTTGACTTCTTTCCCTCTGTGCTTCAGTTCTCTATACAGCGCGTACTGGAACATCTGGTTTCCCAGTCCGCCCTTTAGCTGAATGATTACCATAACTCCTCCATGTCGACGGGTACATAAAAACTCAACTTATTATATCATAATGTTTAAAAGCTGGAATATATAAATGAGGCGGCGTCGTACCCGGGTCCCCAAATACCGCAGGTCACAACAAAGCCCAGGCTTACAAGATATACCAGCCAGCGAAGCCAAATGCTCTGCCTCGTGATAACTTCTCTCACTACGATTCCCTTGCTGTTCATAATATCAACTCCGATATGCAGAGCCAGGGCGTATATGAGCAGCATGACATCCAGCCTTCCAAGTCCCAGGTCAAAGAGTTCTCCCTGTGTGATAACCCATGGTGTAAATGACCACATATTCTTTAAGAAGTAGATAGCCACATCAAAGGACGGGGCTCTGAAGAATATCCATCCGATATTCACCAGCATAAAAGTAACCGCAATCTTGAATACTCTGTGTGATAAGCTGTTTCTGTTTCTCCAGGTTATCTGCACCAGCTTGTCCCTGACAGGCATCAGTATGCTTCCTATTATCTGGTACATTCCGTGAAGAATTCCCCAGACCACGAATCTCCATGCCGCGCCATGCCACAGTCCGCTGACTGCAAATACAATAAAGATATTAATGAGCTTTCTGACATAGCCCTTTCTGTTTCCGCCAAGCGGAATATACAGATAATCCCTGAGCCATGACGAAAGTGATATGTGCCATCTTCTCCAGAACTCAGCGATACTGCCGGAAAGATAAGGGTACTTAAAGTTCTGCATTAGCTCTATACCCATGATCTTGGCCGCGCCCACAACAATATTGGAATATCCGGCAAAGTCGGTATAGATCTCCATGGTATAGAGGATCGTCCCGATAAACAGCAGCGTCCCCGGCATTTCCTCATAGGATGAAAAGACACTGTCCACCATAATGGTAAGTCTGTCCGCAATGATTATCTTCTGGAAATATCCCCACAGCATCAGAAGAAGTCCTTCTCTCATGCTGTCATAGGAAAATCTCTTGGGATCTGTGTACTGAGGGAGCATATTTCCCGCTCTCTCGATAGGTCCCGATGTGATCTGCAGGAAAAAACTGATAAAAAGTATAACCTTCAAAGGATTCTTTTCCGCAGGCACTGTACCTCTGTAGCAGTCAACCATGTAGCCAATTGCCTGGAAGGTGTAGAAAGAGATTCCAAGAGGAATGATCAGGTTCAGGACAATCTCAGACTCGCTAAGCCCAAGAAGATACTGAATCTTCTTGACTGTTTCCAGCAAAAATCCCAGGTACTTAAACAGTGCCAGGATCAGCACTAACGAAGCCACGCCGCAGGCCAGAACACCTTCCCGAAGGTAGATGCTCCTGCCCTCTTTTTCAGCAGCCACAAGTCCTACCAGATAGGCTATCGCACACTCAATAAGAAGCAGCGCAACGAGCTTACCACTGACAACATAGTAGAAGCCGATGCTGGCGGCAAGGAGCCAGATGTACCGGATCTTCCTTGGGAAAATGAAATATATAAATATGGTCGCAAATAAGAATGCTAAGAATTTAAATGAAACTAACTGCATGGTTTCTCCCCGAGCTTATTCTTCCTCGTCTTCTTCCTCTTCGATCTGTTCGGCGTCGTATTCATAGTCGAAATGATCGCTTGTATAATACTGATGGGCTGCCAGCTTCTCATCCTCAAAGAACAGCACCTGTATGTCGGCATAGGCCTTGCTGTCGTTGTAGAGGAGATTGTTGTCGGTATCGCCGTTCAGGAACATAATCCTGTAGATATCAGAAGCTGCAATATAAGTCAGTGTTCCGTCGCTGGTGTGGATATCCACCTCTTCATCAAAATCTCCTGCGCACTCATAAATCTCTCCGTGGTCAGAGATCAAAATGTAAGATTTTCTATTCTCAACGGCTCTGTCCAGTTCACCGTAAGCCCCAAGTGACCTCAGCATCCTCAACAGAATCTCATCGGAATAAACCATGGATGAACCACGGATGGAAATCACGAAGTTCTCATCCTTCTGGTTAAGCTGAAGCATAAGAAGCTGGTTATACAGAGTTTCATATCCTCTGCTGCCAAGACTCTGATCGTACTCCTCAACACATTCAGCCCAGGTTTCATACCCCGCTTCGTTTCTGTGATCAGGAAGTCCTATATTCTTACTGATATAGTCGCCAAGGCGCTTTGTAGCCTTTGTGGCACCAAGTATATTAAGATGCCCTGCATCCAGCATATCTGTGTTGTAATCAACTATTCCGCCGGCCTTGAGCATGTTAAGGGAGTGTACACCATACTCCGATGCGATCTTGTCCGCAGATCTGGAGGCCTGCTGCCCCTCCTGCATAGCAAGGTAAGGCGCTGTCATCACAATAACTTCTATTCCCCTGCTCTGACATTCCTCAATTATCTTGCGAAGATACGTAGTTCCAACCGTCTCCTCCGGCAAAGGTGCAGGGCCATAGTCATTGTATGTAAACTCGGCAGCGTGAATACCGTACTTCATTTCCGCTCCCATGAGCTTATTTATCCGTGAATCACCGGTAAGTCTCTTAAAATCATTCTCCCCAAGCTCTTTCCATCTGTCGTGATAAACAATATAGTCCACCAGGAAGGGATATTTCTTTTCCTCTTCTCCGAACATATCATTTATAGCATCGATCTTGGTCTTGCTCAACGGGAATCTGTCAATGAACAGGTGCAGCTCATCGCTGTCCACGTTCGCATTTTCATCATCAATGTATCTTATGTTGTTCTCCAGCATATAGGAGTCCACAACCACAAGCTTTGGAGTGCAGTAATCCAGAGCCAGCATCATCTGCCAGTAGCTTGAAAGATGCACGCTTCCATAGCCTCCAAGGTTGTAGGCCGTGATTCCATAGTCCCTGTACAGCTGCAGCGGGTTTATTCCGTTGATGACATGAGACGAACCAAGGATAAAGACATCGATATTGTCTTTTGCCGCCTCCTGCATAAACAGTTCGTTCTTCTCATAGCTGGACTTGCGCTCAACCACCAGGCTGATAGCAAAAAACATCCCGCAAACCAGTGCTATAAACAGTATTGATTTAACAAAAAGCCACAGCTTTCTTTTCATCGTAAATATTCTCCGTAATACCATTCCTGGAACATCAGGATATACCACAGCTGGATCCTGTAAATGCCCCTGTCAGTGAAATCCCTCCAGATCCTTTCCACAACCTCCGGATCAAGGATTCCCTGCTGGCGTATCTTATCTTTATTCAAAAGAGCTTCCGCCCACTCCCGAAGCTGACGGTCTGCAAGCCACTTGCTGATGGGTATTGAAAATCCCTTCTTTGGCCGCTCCATCATGTCCTTTGGAACACGGCGATACAAAACATCTCTAAGTACTTTTTTTGTAATGCCATCCTTCTTAAGATACTCTATTGGGAGCGTCCATGCAAATTCAACCACATCTTTATCAAGAAGTGGCACTCTGGTCTCCAAAGAAACCGCCATGGCCGTCCTGTCTACTTTAACAAGAATATCGTCGGGATGGTAGAGGCACATATCCATAAGCATGGCTTCGTGGTTTACTTCCCCGAGGAAATTGGCCGGAAGATCCATGCATTTATAGGCGGCATTTCCTCTTTTCAACGCGATCTTCTTAATTATTGGATCTCCCTCATGCTCCATTCTGTGAAGCTCATAGGGGCTCTTTGCGCCAAGATATACTGCCTTTAGATAAGCTGTCTCATCTGAAGGATCTGCTTTTTTCAGAGCCGCTGCGCTTCCCACCTTCCTGATGGGATACGGGAGTTTGCTGATCTTATTCCACACTCTGCTGACCGAGTCATAGGATTTATATCCGCAAAAGAGCTCGTCGCCGCCGTCACCTGATAAGGAAACAGTCACATGCTTTCTCGTCATTTCACTGACAAGATATGTGGGTATCTGGGATGAATCCGCAAAGGGTTCACCAAACATGTGTGAGAGCTTTGGAATAACTGCCTTGGCATCTTCTTCGGAGATATAGAGCTCAGTGTGGTCAGTCCCAAGGTGCTGTGCGATCTCTTTTGCATAAGCCGCCTCGTTAAACTGAGGATCATTCATGCCGATGGTAAAGGTGCGAACTTTGCCGGGAGCCAGATCCTGCATTAAAGACACTATGGTTGAACTGTCGATTCCGGCTGAAAGGAATGCACCAACCGGAACATCTGCCACCATCTGACCCTTAATGGACTCTTTAAGGAGCCTTTCAAGCTCATCGGCCGCCTCTTCTTCACTTCCCTTAAAGATATTGCACTGGCCCTTTTTCGCAGCTTCCTTCATGGACCAGTAAACTTCACAGCTGCTCTTAAGGCTCTTTATATCAAGAGTAAGTATTGTTCCGGGCTCAAGCTTATTTATATCCCGGTATATGGAATACGGCGCAGGAATATACCCCTCTTCGAAGTATATATCCAAAACGTCAGTGTTTATCTCATTATCAAAGCCCTCAACAACGCGAAGGCAGCCAATATCAGAAGCAAAGGCAAAGGCCCCTGCCACCATTCCGTAGTACAGTGGCTTCTCACCGACTCTGTCTCTTGCCAGGGTGATGGTACCCTTCTCCTTGTCGTAGACCGCCAGTCCAAACATGCCCTTACACATGGTAAGAGCGTCTTTTATGCCATATCTCTCAATTGCTTCAAGCAGGATTTCCGTATCAGAAGTGCTGCGGAAGGTCATTGGCTCTTTTGCATCAGTCAAAAGCCTCTCCTTCACTTCCCCGGCGTTGTAGATCTCGCCGTTGTAGACCATGACACAGCGTCCGCTGCCTGAAACAAAGGGCTGGGCGCCGTTCTTGGACAGGTCAACAATAGAAAGGCGCCTGTGTCCAAGCGCCACACTTCCATCGTCACTTATATAGATGCCTTCGTCGTCAGGGCCCCTGTGGAGCATCCGGTCATTCATTCGCTGAATGCTGATTCTGGCGTCACCTTTGAAATTTATAAGTCCCGCAATACCGCACATACTGATCCTTACGTTATTATCTCAAAATCTTGTTCTCGAAATACTCCTTCCAGGCTGCATTAGCAACATCCGGAGCAAATTTGTTCTGAACCTTTGTGGCTGCCTTGCCCAGGTTCTCAGCAAGGGTATCATTGTCCAGAACCTTGAGGATAGCCTTGGCAAGCGCCTTTTTATCGTGAACCGGGATAAGAAGGCCGTTTACGCCATCTGTTATAAGATCCCTTGGCCCGCCGCAGGGGCAGTCTGTTGATATACATGCAATTCCAAGACTCATGGCCTCAATAAGGGAATTGGGCATTCCTTCGTGGTCTGATGCCAGGATAAAGAGCTTGGCCTTCTCAATATGCTCTGCCACATGCTGGACATTTCCCATAAATTCAACTCTGTCCTGAATTCCCAGGGACAAAGCCTTGTGCTGGAGCTTTATTCTGTCAGGGCCGTCTCCGTAAAAGCACAGCCTGTAATCCTTAAAGCGCTCCGAAGTAGCTTCCCTGAATGCCTCCATAACCAGGGCCTGATTCTTGTTCTCATGAAGTCTCGCCACCATGACGATCCTCTTTTCCCTGTTGCCCACATAGCGTTTTCTCACAAATGCAGGATTCATGGGGTTTGGAAGGATAACACACTTCTTCTGGATGTATTTGGGGAACCTTTCCTTTGCGCCATTTGACTGGACAACAACGCCTGCTGCCTTGCCAAAGGTGGTCAGCATAGCTGATTTAAGGCTAAGGTCCTTGTATTCTATATCCGGGTCTGCTCTGCAGGAAACCACCACCTTGATTCCCTCTCTGGTGGCTGTGGACAGCGCCATGATATTGTTCTTGCCGATAAAGCTAAGGATCATGTCAGGATGAATGGCCTTCCAGATGTCACGAAGCTTCTGCTTTCTTAGCTTGAAATTCGTTAATCTGTCCTTCTGCTCACTCTTTAATAGTCCGGAAAAGACCCTTTGGATCCCGTCCTTCTCTCCACCGGTAAGGTTAACCCATGCGGGATTCTCATCGGGGTCCATGACAAGCTCGGCATCATCTGCTCCCGCGGGAACTCTGACCCAGGCAGCGTGCCTGAGCTCATACTCCTCCGGTGCAAGATATGTAGTCACCATAGTAACACGATAGCCCTGCTCAAAGAAATAGTCCGCAAGGTTACACATTACTCTCTCAGCCCCGCCCTTTTGAAGGGAGCCTATATACATGGCAATATGCTTTTTGTCAGAGGCTGTTGTAGTCATAGTTTTCAAGATACTCCTTAAGAGTGTCGAAATAGTCTTCGTAGTTTTCCAGAGTAAGCCTTAGCTGCGGCTCCATGCTGTCATAGTCGCCGTTTTCGCAGCTGTATATCTTTTCCATGATATCATCGTTGATCTCAGGGCTGTAGTGGGCTACGTCCCTGTAAAGATCAAGATTTGAAGTAATGTCTTCTTCAAAGGCAAAGCAGTAAAGGTGGATGTTATCGCACTCAAGGCACTGCCTGGCTGCCTGCCTGACATACTCTATCTGCTTATCCAGATTGCCTTCCGTCCTCACCGATCCCCAGTAAGCCATGGAATAGGGCGGAAAGAAGTAAATAAAGGTAGTCTCAGGATGCTCTCTTGCCAGGGCCACCACGTTCTGCTCTATGTTTTCTGAAAGCATAAGGCTCTCATCTTCTGTCTTCGGGTTAACCTGACCCGGATCTGAAAACGGCGGTATCAGTGACAAAACAATGTCTCTTGAATAGGTGCTGCCATCGCCGCTGTAGCTGTACTCATCAAAAGAGGTATGTCCCCCTTCTCTTCCAAGAACAAATCTTCCAAGAGTAGGAAGCACATAGTTAATGATAACATCTCTGTTCAATAAATATTTTACATCATCAAAGGGATTTTTGTTGGTGAGATACACAGGATATTCTCCCATATCCAGTCTCATCTCGTCCTTATCCTTAAGAAGCAGTGAATAATCCAGTGCTCTGTAGACTATCTTAACGTCATGTCCGCTCTCATAAGATGCCCTTAGATTATCGTCAATTTCCTTGTATGTGGCACCTGCATAGGTAACCTTTATGGAATTCGTACCAAAGAGGCCATCAAACACAGATGCCTTGCAGTTCTCCATCATGGAGGTTCCTGTGATTATGGCATCGTAGTCAAACCGCCTTGTTATGCCGTCATTCTGGGATCTCTGGTCATAGAGCCTGTAGAAAAAATAGTCTTTGGGTGCGCCGTAGTGGAAGAAAGGATCCACGAATGCCACCAGAGAACCGGTAAATACCAGAAGGACCAGCATCAGTATTAAAAATGCTCTAAACCATTTCTTTCCGGTCATAGTAATCTCTTTTTATTAAAAGTTAAAGTACAGGAACGTGGATACGGTGCTGAGGGAAATGATGCAGACAAACAAAAGCCCTGCAGAAAGGACAAGGCTTCCCACGTTTCTTTTTGTCTCCCTCTTATAATTATTCTCAAAGCAAAGGCAGAGGATAAGTGCCAGAGCCATAAAGGCATATACGCCCAGCATAAGCTCGGTATGCTCGGAGATATGGATGTGCATTACTTCAAAGAGATAGCGGATCTTGGGTATCCTGAAGCAGTCCAAAAGCTCTGTCCTGATGAAATAATAAGGAACTGTAAGGCGCTTAAGGATCTGCAGCCACTGATTAACAGAATCTGCTCTGAACAGGAGCCATGCCACATTTACAAAGGCAAAGGTAGCTATCCACTGAACAGCCCTTACAGGAAGTATCAGAACTTTTCCTATGCTCAGTCCCTCGACGGCATCCGTAAACTTCTTGAATACGCCACTAAAGAGCCTGTTAAAGCACTGCCCAAGCCCATGGATAACTCCCCACAAAATAAAGGTCCAGTTGGCGCCGTGCCAGATGCCGCTTATAAGGAACACTATCATGATATTGATGTAGGTCCTGGCAGCGCCTTTCCTGTTACCACCAAGTGGGATATACACATACTTGGTCAGAAACCTGGTGAGGGTCATATGCCATCTCTTCCAGAAATCCGCCACTGAAAGTGCCTTGTAGGGCGAATTGAAGTTCATAGGTATCAAAAAGTTAAACATGGCTCCAAGACCTGTTGCCATGTCGCTGTAGCCCGAAAAATCAAAGTAGATCTGGAATGTATACGAGAGCATAACGATGATGATCTCATAGTAAGCAAGCGCCTCCATTCCGGAACTTGCAATCGCTGCCTTGCCAAAGCCCCAGTCCACGGCCTTTCCAAAGGTGTCAGCAATCAGCACCTTCTTGGCCAGACCCAGGGTAAAGAGCATTATGCCTCGGGAGAGGTTATCGTAGTCAGCCTTCCACTTGGCCCTGTCCCTGAACTGCCCGATAAGCTCTGAGTGAAGAACAATGGGTCCTGCCACCAGCTGCGGGAAAAACGAAACAAAAAGCGCGTACTCAAGAAATGAGTAATCTTTGGTCTCTCCCCTGTACGAATCCACAATAAAGGATATCTGCTGGAAGGTAAAAAAGCTGATGCCAAGGGGCAGAACGATGTTTCTAAGAGCAAAGTCCGACCCAAAGACAACATTCATGTTATACAGAAAGAAATCAAAATACTTGAAGTAAAAGATCAGTGCAACATTAAAAATAATGCCCGTTATCAAAAGAGCTTTCCCCCGGGATCCGCTCTTTTCCCCGGCTCTAACCATCTGCCTCGACAGGAAAAAATTCACCACAATACTGCTGCAGATGATAAGCAGGTAACTGGTGTTGAAATACCCGTAAAACCACAGGGACATCACCAGCAGATATGCTTTTGCCACTTTGTCTTTTCCCAGGTTATTAAAAAGGTAATAGCCTATCAGCGTAAGGGGAAGAAACAAAAGTATGAAAATGTAGGAATTAAACTGCATTCTTATAGCACCCTTTATGCCATGTAATAGTTATACCACTGCTGGAAGATATAGAAGGACCAGGCAACCTTGCTGAAGTTGGCGCCGGTGGCAGGGCCTCCGTCTCCCTTGACGATATAGTCGTTGATAAATTTTGATACGTAGTCAGGGTCAAAGAGCCCCTGTTTCTTAAGGAATGATGTGCTGCTGTAGTCCAGAAGCGCCTCTTTTAAAGGTCCGCGAAGCCATGCGTCCATGGGAACGCCAAAGCCGGTCTTGGGACGCTCTAATAGCTGTCTTGGTATGTAATCGTAGGCGATGTCCTTTAATATATGCTTCTTGTCGCCCTTATAGTACTTGTATTTATGCGGGATCCTGAAGGAGTATTCCATTACATCAGTGTCCATGATGGGGCATCTGTTCTCAAGGGAATACTTCATTGAAGCCCTGTCCATCTTAACAAGGATATCTTCAGGAAGGTATGTGTCCATATCAAGGAGCATACGTCTTACCTGGAAGTTACTGACATCGTACTTACTCTCAAACGGATATAGTACTGGAAGATTGTCCTCTCTTGCGGATGTCACAAAAGCGTGGGCAGCCTGAACATAGCTCTCGGAAACCAGCTGCGTCTTGGTCTCGGGATTTCTGTTGTTGGCTACAACCCTTACTCTGAAAGGCATTCTATCAAGGAGCTTGCCGTCTCCCACCGGGATCTGTCCCACTGCATGGGCAATAGCGCCGGGAATCTCCAGCATCTGGGCCTGGGCCACGTTGTCATATACGTTGTATCCGCAGAAGAACTCGTCGCCGCCGTCACCGGACAGAGCTACGGTCACATCTTTTTTAGCCAGTTTACTTACCAGCATGGACGGAATCTCTGAGTTGTCCGCAAAGGGCTCGTCGTAGTACTGAGGGATGCTTGAAACCAGCTCAAACATCTCTTTTTCTGAAATATAGAGCTCTGTGTGGTGGGTGCCAAGGTGCTGTGCAATCTCCTTGGCGTACTCAGCCTCGTTGTAGCTGGGAACATCAAAGCCAATACAGAAGGTCTTAACAGGTTCAGAAGAAAACTCCTGAGCCATGGCTGTAACAAGGGATGAATCGTATCCGCCTGAAAGGAAGGTTCCAAGGGGAACGTCCGCAATCATTCTGGATACAACGGCCTTTTTGAGCCTATCCTTGAGCCCTGCCTTGGCTTCCTCGTAGCTTCTTACAGGGTCCTGGGACATTCGGTGGTAAACCTCTTTAACATCCCAGTATTTCCACTTCTTGATCTGCCCCTTATTAAATCTCAAAATGCTTCCGGCTTCTAACTTGTAAACGTCCTCAAAGATGCAGTCCGGAGCAAGTATATACTGCTGATAAAGATATCTTGAAATAACCGACTGATTGATGGTGCCCTTAAATCCGGGGCACTTGATAATGGGCTTAAGCTCTGAAGCAAAGACGATATTCTCACCGTCAAGCCAGTAAAACAGAGGCTTCTTGCCTATTCTGTCCCTGATTAAAAAAACATCATCGGTCTCTCTGTCATAGAGCGCAATGGCAAACATGCCGTGGATGTGATCCACCATGTCGATGCCCCACTTAAGGTATGCGGCGATGATGGCTTCAGTGTCACAGGTGGACTTAAAGTTGTAGTCCTTGAGTTCCTCTTTAAGCTCTAAGAAGTTGTAAATCTCGCCATTAAACACCAGTGTAATCCTGCCGTTCTGAGAATGCATGGGCTGGTGTCCCAGGGGCGACAGATCAAGGATTGCAAGTCTTCTCTGTGCAAGGCCGATCCTGTAATCGTCTTTTCCCTCGTAAAGCTCAACTCCGCTGTCATCCGGACCTCTGTGATACATGGTATCGTTCATGATCCGAAGCTCGTCTTTAGTTATATGTCTTTTAGTTACAAATCCGCTGATTCCGCACATATGCTGTCAAGATAATCCTTCCACTGCTCAAATATGGCATCTACACTTGCTATCTTTTCTATCTCTTTTGCCCGCTCTCCAAAGCTTCTGGCAAGTTCTTTGTCTTCTATAAGTCTGCAGATACGATCTGCCAGGGCATCCTCATCCCCAACCGGGATAAGAAATCCGTTTACGCCGTCCTCAATAACAGCCCTTGGGCCTCCGCAGGGACAGTCCGTTGATACCACAGGCATACCCATTGCCATGGCCTCAAGAAGTGAATTGGGCATTCCCTCGTAGTCTGAGGAATATGCGTACACCTCCCCCTTCGGTATCTCTTTTTCCAGGTCGTTACTGGGTCCCATGAGGAATATAAAATCACTGGCGTTATTTTTATTTACAAGATCCTCTAAGATCTCTTTGGTTCCGTCTAGTGAGTCAGGTCCGTAGATCCTGAGTACGTAGTCAGGGTGCTTCTCATGAACTTTAAGGAATGCCCTTACCAGCATTGGCTGATTCTTGAAGTCCACAAGTCTTGCGTGGTGAACTACAGCCTTTTCTTTTACCTCAGGGTGCTTAACCCCAAAGTACTTGGGATTTATAGGATTCATGATGATCCTGGAATTATCCTGAAGATAGGGCTTAAAGTAGTCCTTCTGCTCCTGGGTCTGATATACACAGCCTGCTGCCTTGGGGAACAGCCACCTGATCTGAACATGATCGGAAAAGGCGTCGTAGTAGCCGATCGGGTTGATCCTGATTGAAATAACAACCGGTATCTTACTGTTTCCAGCTGCCATCAGTGCCCTGAAATTGGCCCTGTGGGCGAATGCCACCAGTACGTCTGGATTGTACTTGTTAACAAACTCCTTGAGGTACTTAACCCTGAGCAGGAACTTGGTCACTCGGCTCTTTTTCTCATCCGCTTCCCTAAGTCCCACATGGACTCTGGTTACCCTCTCGTCCAGCTCGAACTCGTTCTCATCCTGCCACTCAGTGGCAACATATACCTTATAGCCCTCAGCCGCGAACTGATTGGCGAGGTTCGACACCACCCTCTCAGCTCCGCCCTGACAAAGGCAGTTTAAATGAAATGCAATAGTCTTCATATTTTTACTCATTCGTATAACTTAAAAATCTCGTGAATACCCTCCTGATAGCGCTCAGGGGTATAGAACATGGCTCTCTCAAAAGACTTCTCTGAATATTTCTTAAGCAGCTCCTCATCATCAAGAAGCCTCTCCATCTCTGCAGCCAGCTTCCTCTCTCCGTCTGTTATGTACTCGGGATCAAAGTTCTCGTTCTCGTCCATATCCGGAATAAGTATTCCGTACTCGCCAAGAACAGGCTCTTTTGTGCTGCCGTATGGATTCTCACTTATCAGCTTATCATATTCGTCGTCAGAAAGAAGTATCTCTCTTGGGCCTGTCATGCAGTCCGCGGAAATAACCGGCTTCTTAAGTGCCATAGCCTCCAACACCGCATTTGGAAAGCCCTCGTGGTTCGAGCTGCAGACATATACGTCAGAGCCGCCAACATATGGGAACGGATTCTTTTTAAGTCCCGCAAAAGACACTTTGTCCTTGATTCCAAGCGCCTTCGCCAGCTCTTTATACTGATCCCAGTTACCTGAGCCCATTACCAGAAGCCTTGCCTCCGGATGCTTGAATGTCACCAGGGAAAATGCCTTAACAAGATGCCAGATGCCCTTGATGTAGTCGTTTCTTGCTGAGCAGGAGAACACCTTGATATCCTCTCCAACTTCCCCAGCAAAAGGGAAATCATCGATTGTTTCAGCCGCCTTGTTCTGAACATCCTGAATATCCAGCGGATTGTATATAAACGTACTTCTCTCGTAGTTAAAATCGCGCTTTAGCTGCCTTACGATCTCTTTTGAGCAGGAGAGCACCTGATCGGATCTGTGGCAAAAGAGCTTTACCTGCTTTTTACTCTCAAGATCAGTCTGACATCTAAGCCCCGTAAGAACCTTTTCGCCAGCCCTGCTAAGAACATTGACATAATTGGCAGAGCTTCCAAAGCTGTAGGAGATATCTATCTTTCTCTCCCTCTTGATAGCCCGCACCTTTCTTACCCTCTTAAAGACATTGAAAACCTTGTTTAAAATGCCCTTTTCTGAGGGAACGTCTATGTCTATTACTTCCAGCCCGGTAACATCGTAGTTGATGTCCCTGGAGCTGAAGATCAGTATGCAGACGTTGTAATAGTCCTGCATCAGCCTTGCCGTCTTTATGCAAACTCTCTCGAATCCTCCCTGATGGAGCATGGGCACCATCAGCATGAGGTTCTTTTTGTTCTGATCCATTAAAAATGACCTCTCTCGTAAAAGTATGCCATCATCTTGGCCTGGGTCTTTACGTCAAACCCTGCGGCCTTTAACTTGCCAAGTATATACTCACTGCTCTGTGACCTGTCACCGATTGAGTACTCGATGGAGCGGTGGTGAGTTCTGGGACTTCTGTCCGGGATGTTTATGGTCTCAAACCCTGTTCCAGCATCCAGAACATCGAAATCCGGAGTATCCTCGTTTTCAAAGACGCTCTCACGTCTCTCACCGGCAATTGCAGTAAGAGTCTGATTCAGCCTTATCTCCTCCTCTAAAGGATCAGGCTGATAGTCCTGGCGAAGCAGCAGGTCGTCGATTATCTTTCTGGCCCAGTCCCTTGCCTCGGACTTGATGCTCATCATGGAGACAAGCTCAGTCACATTAACTTCCGGTGTTACAGAGTCTGATACCAGGCACTGAAGACCTGAAGCCTGCGCCTCGATCACGCTGCCCGGAAGTCCCTCATATCTTGAAGGGAAGCAGAAGTAGTCCATTGCCTGATAGTAATCACTGGCGTTGGACTTATTGCCCGCAAAAATGCATCTGTCAGCTACATGGAGCTTTTCTGCAAGCTTTTTGGTATCCTCCATAAGAGGTCCTGTTCCCAGCATAAGAAGTCTTATCCTCATGCCATGAAGCATGCAGTACTGGTTTAAATCATCATTATCCAGGAGCCTGCAAACCTGGGCAAAGACATTTATGAGAAACTCATGGTTCTTGGCATATCTGAAGCTTCCCACGTGTCCTATAACAAGGGCGTTGGACACCCCAAGCTCTTCTCTGATCTTATCCCTGATCTCAGGCTTATAAGCAAAGCGCCGCAGGTCTATGGCATTTGGCACTATGTGCACTGCTCCTGCATCCACAAGGTTCTGGCCAAATACCGATACTCCGGCCTCCTTGGAGCATGCAAAGTTAAAATCTGTTATCCCCTCTTTCTGAAGAGGTTTTCTAAGAACTCTTGTTGCAAGGCCCTTAACACCTGCATCTACTCCCGCGCTTCTGGCATGGGCTATGCAGATAGGAATACCACTCTTTTTAGCTATTGGAAGGTAAATTGCTGCCGTGCTGGTCATATGCCCCTGAATCACCTTCCACTGGTCCTTATGGGTATTAAAGAACTTCTTGATGGCAGCCTTGTATTCCTTCATATTGGTGCCGGTGAACTTAGGAAGGCAGAATATCCTTCCCCCCAGCTTATATACGCTATTATCAAAATAGTCCGGCTCTCGAACTGCCATCAGTTCATCAGAAGTCGGACTCTTTTTTCCTGTCTTTTCAGGCGAATAATGGACAAGAAAATCAAACTGGATCTTTTCCCTGTCCATGTTTCTGTACAAATCTATAATTCGGCACTCAGCGCCGCCTACTCCAAGACCCCCAAGGACATGAAGCACACGTATCTGTCCATATTCTTCCATATCTTTTCCCCAATTATTTTATTGCTATCAGCGGATCAGCCTCTGAGCTTTCTCACCTGCATAGCTGTATATTTGGCCTTTGCCAGGATGTACTGACGGGCCTGGCCTAAAAAGCCTCGCTCCTCTACATATCCCTTTGCAAATTCCGAATAGGAAACCACTATCCCCATATCAAGAAGCTCCCCAAGCTTCTTAAAATCCTTGTCATCCATAGTGTTTGCGTGGTAGACGAAGGTGACCATTCCATCTCTTGTATCTGAAATGCTGTCACTTCTCTTCACCGCAATAGGGTAAAATGTCATGTCCTGGTACTTGAAGGGTACTATCCCAAAGCCGTCTGTTATTACGTGAAATCCATTCCGCTTAAGGGCTGTCAGGGTGTTTTTGTCAAAAGAGTGGGATGGCGCCATGAAGATATCTGTGGAAATCCCATGCTCCTCCATGATCTTCCTGCCCTGTCTTATCATATCATCCTGCTGCATAAGCGGAAGTCCGGCAAATTCGGACTTGCCTCCGATGGGAAAGAGTCCGGCGTTTTTAGTGGTATACAGGTGGTTAAGGCCATGCATTGCGATAACCCAGCCCTGATCCCGGAGCTCTTTTACGTATTCCCAGAAGTCCTCTCTCTTCTCATCGATGGAGAGCTTCTCGTCTTTGTTGTCGGGCACCACTCCGATGAGGGGCTTAATGTCGTACTTGTCCAAAAGAGCTTTGAACCTGTTGAACTTCGCCCAGTCCATGTCAGGAGTGATGTCGTCGAGTCTAAGTGCAATTCTCATAATAATACCATTCTTTTGGCTATTTCCATGACCTTGAATCCCTATATCATCATAGGTTTTTCTTATACCAGTCTATTGCCAGTTCGATTCCTGCCTTGAAGTCGTAGGACGGATCGTAACCAAGGTTCTTTCTGGCTTTGGAGATGTCTGCGTTGGAATCCCTGATGTCTCCGGCTCTTGGTGGTCCGTAGATGGGCTCCACGTCAAGACCCAGGGCATCTGTTAAGTGATGGTATACATCAATGAGGAACTCTCTTCCGCCGGCACCGATGTTGTAGGCTTCTCCTGCCACATCTGAAGATGCCAGGCATGCGCGAAGGTTTCCTTCGATTACGTTGTCAACATATGTAAAGTCTCTGGACTGCTTGCCATCACCGTTGATTGTAGGTGTCTCACCGTGCATGAGCTGGCGAAGGAACTTAGGGATAACGGCTGCGTATGCACCGTTGGGATCCTGTCTTCTACCAAACACATTGAAATAGCGAAGTCCATAGGTATCGAGGCCGTAAAGTGTCTTGTAGAGTCTTCCGTATTCCTCGTCAGTCTTTTTTGTAAGAGCATATGGAGAAAGAACTTTTCCCTCCTGGCCTTCCTTCTTGGGAAGGGTGGTGGAATCTCCGTAAACAGAAGAGCTTGAAGCATATACGAACTTCTTGACGCCGTTCTGTCTTGATGCCTCCATCATGTTTATGGTTCCTCTGATGTTGATTTCTTCGTAAAGAAGGGGCATCTCTATACTTCTGGGAACGCTTCCCCAGGCTGCCTCGTTGAGAACGTAGTCAACGCCCTCTGTTGCCTTCATGCAGGCATCCAGGTCTCTGATATCCTCCTGGAGGAAGGTGAACTTAGGGTTCTCCATGAAGGGCTGAATGTTCTCGATGTGGCCTGTGGAAAGGTTATCCATGCATCTTACTGTGTAGCCCATGTCGAGAAGGGCTTCACAGATGTTTGATCCGATAAATCCTGCGCCGCCTGTAACAAGAAAGACGGAGTTCTCAGGAAATTTTAATTCTTTGAAACTCATATTACTCCTTTAAATCCTATCAAAGTCGCCAGTAATCAAACTCAGGCGCTTTATAATCATTCATATCGTAGATGCCCTTGATATCAAGGAACACCTTCGTCTTGTGAGAAGCATTAAAGAACTTCGCAATGTCTTTTGCTGTGTAATCCTTAAAGTCCTCGTGGGCAACAGCAACGATAACTGCGTCCATATCCTTAACAGCATCAAGGCTCTCAAAGTCTATGCCATAGAGCCTCTTAGCCTCGTCAGCATCAGCCTGAGGATCAACAACAATAGGCTTAATGCCGTACTCACCGAGCTCGTTGTAGATGTCGATAACCTTGGTGTTACGGGTATCAGGGCAGTTCTCCTTGAAGGTAAAGCCCAGGATTGCTACCTTGGCGTTCTTAACTGCCACATCATTGGCAATAAGTCTCTTTACCAGGGACTCAGCAATATACTTGCCCATGTCGTCGTTGATACGTCTGCCTGAAAGGATGATCTGTGAGTGATATCCCAGCTCCTCAGCCTTGTAGGTCAGGTAGTAAGGGTCAACACCGATGCAGTGTCCGCCAACCAGGCCAGGGAAGAACTTAAGGAAATTCCACTTGGTTCCTGCCGCCTCAAGGACGCTCTTAGTGTCGATGCCCATGCGATGGAAGATCATGGACAGCTCGTTCATGAAAGCGATATTGATATCGCGCTGTGAATTCTCTATAACCTTGGCTGCCTCTGCAACCTTGATGGACTGAGCCTTGTACACGCCAGCAAGAGCTACCAGGCTGTAAACCTTGGCAACCACGTCCAGTGTCTCCTCATCCATACCGGATACAATCTTGGTGATGGTATCAAGTCTGTGAACCTTATCCCCTGGATTGATGCGCTCAGGTGAATAACCAACCTTGAAATCAACGCCGCACTTAAGGCCTGACTCCTGCTCAAGAATAGGAACACAGATATCCTCTGTAACTCCGGGATATACTGTTGACTCATATACTACGATCGACCCCTTTGTAAGGTACTTACCAAGTGTATGGCTTGCTCCCTCAACAGGTGAAAGGTCCGGTGTGTGATCATCATTAACCGGTGTAGGCACTGCAACAACATGGAATTTGCACTCGCGAAGCTTCTCAGGATCAGCTGTAAACTCAACTGAAGTCTCCTTTATAGCCTCGTCGCCCACTTCTCTTGTGGGATCGATGCCCTTTTTGTACAGCTCAACCTTGGCTGCGTTGAAATCATATCCCACAACCTTGATCTTCTTGGCATATGCAACTGCGATAGGCATGCCAACATATCCAAGACCTACCAGTGAAAGCTTTTCTTCTCCGGAGAGGAGCTTTTCATATAAATCCATCAGAATTCCTCCAAAAATATATGATTATTTGACTATCTGTTTAATCTCACTAATATACGTCAATATTATACTACGCCTGTCAAACTTCTGCTCGACGTATCTCCTGGCCGCATCTCCCATAGCCCTGCGCTCATTCATGTCAAGCTTCATAAACTTTGAAAGCGCCTCTATAAGGCTCTTTGCGCTTCTTGGCTCAAACAGGATACCGGAAACATCCCTGTCCACAACCTCCCTGCAGCCGCTTATGTCCGACGCGATTATCGGCCTTCCCGTAGCCGAAGCCTCCATCAGCACGTTGCTCATGCCCTCATGATACGAAGGATGAACGATCGCATCTGCCTCTTTGATATATGGATGGATGTCCAGCTGATATGGGATTACCTTGAGATATCCGCCAGCAACCGCCTCATCTGCAAGGCTCTGGAAGTTATCCTCACAGTAGCCAATCGCGCAGAACGAAACCTTATCACCATACTCCTCGTGAAGAGTCTTGGCTGCCTCGATGTACTCAGCAGAGCCCTTCTCCGTCATAAGACGTCCAATATAAAGAAATCTCGTCACATCATCAGCATGTCCGGGGTACTCTTCCTTACAGTGCTTTTCAAGATTTACGCCTGAGCCGTTCACTGTCACATGCTTTTTGGCCTTTATGCCGTGACTCTCAAATATCCCACGATTTTCAGCATTCTGGAAAAAGAGACATGCGCATTTCTTAAGTGCGCTCTTATACATAAAGACTATGAGCTTAAGCAGCACTCCGCCCCTCTCAAAGGTACTTCCAAGGCCTGTAATTGTGGAAACAAACGGGATTCCCAGCCTTCCGCACACATATCCGCCGTAGATATTGGGCTTGATCGTGTAGGTTATTACAACGTCCGGCCTCTCAGTTTTTATCAGTTTCTTATAAGCGCGCAAAAGAGTCATATCCTGAATTGGATTGACTCCGCGCCGGTTGATGTCGGTGTGTACAAACCGGCATCCCTCATCCTGCAATTCTTTTTTTCTGGCATCATCCGGAAGACTTACCACAACTTCAAATCCTTCCGCCATAAGCCCCGTTAAAAGCTCATTTCGAAAGTCGTAAAGTCCGCTGGATGAATTGGCTAAAATCAGTGCCTTAGACATCTGGCCACATCTCCAAACTTTTATCTTTATCTGGCAAGCCTTGAATCAGGTTTGATGCAAAGCTCGTTGTACTTCATCATGAAAACACCATCGCGGTAATCCCCGATATTAACCGGATTCTCTTTTCCCTCAAGGTTGTTGAGGATCATCCTCGGGAAGTTCACGCCACACTCGTAGGCATGTGGATATCCGCCGCCAAACCTTGGATTAACCTCAGACAGATACCATGTATCAGCGTCCTCGTCATAGAACAGATCAATATCGATCATGCCCCTGTATCCGACAGTCTCAACAAAGCAAACGATCTGCTTAAAGAGATTGTCGCACTTGCAGGATACTGACTTGTCAGTCTCCCCTGCTCTCATCTTTATCTTCTTCTTCAGGAATATGGATACACACTTTCCTGAGATCATATCGATATAAACGTCTGCGCCGTATTCCTGACCCTTCATGAGTTCCTGGATCATGAGGCCGTCATAGTCGTGGAAAAGAGCTGTAAGCATCTCTTTAGACTTAACACAGTTGATATTTATTGATGCACTGCCACTCTGGGGCTTCACAAATACCGGATAATCCACTTCTCCGCTCTCTCTGGCAGCCTCAAAGATGTCAATTGAGGTGTAGCACTTAGCGGTGGGAATTCCCAGCTTTGTGAGCATGTCGTACATCCTGAGCTTATCAAGGCTGGTCTCGCACAGCTCATAGGAGGATACGATAGGAGTAGTCCCGATCTCCATGAATCTGTCGTAGTTTTTGGCAAGAAGGGAAAGCTCGGGATCGATAAGACTGAACACGCCCTTGATGTTCTCTTTCCTGCATATCTTTAGGATCTCGTCGATATATTCAGGCGCATCGATCCTTGGCACGATCCTTGGCTCGTCTGCGTCGTAGATGGCAGGGCCCAGGTTGGAGCAGTCAGTTGCATAAACCTTGCCTGCCATTTCCTTCTCGAAGTATTGAACTACCTTGTTTCTTGTTCCTGCACTTAAGATCAGAATATCTGTACTCATATGTTATCTCCGCATTTTATCAAGATCATCGAAGAACAGTGGTGTTCCTCCGGTGTGGATAAACAGGATTGTTTTGTCCTGAAGATTGTTGCTCTTAATATATTCTTTCATTCCAAAGAAGGCTTTTGCTGTGTAGGTGCTGTCCAGAGGAAGACCGTTTAATACCAGCTCATCCTTGATGGTTCCAAGGATCTCTCCGCTCTCTTTTCCGTAGCCATCGCCTGTGTAGTCATCTATGAAAAGAGTCTTAGCCTCCACGTCACTTTTATCGTAAGCAGCTCCAACGCTGTCCAGGTACTCATAAATGCTATCAAGCACCACATCCCGGCCTCTTGGATTTTTCCTGGCTATGCTGATGCCGGCTATTGTCCTGTCGTCACCATTTAGGAGCTGGCCGCAAACAAGGCCTGCCTGGGTAGTTCCTGTGCCTGATGCAAAAAAGATATAGTCGTACTTAAGACTTGTCTCCTGCTCATAGGCTCTTATCTCTTCGTAGCAGTCAACGTAAGCCTTTGTTCCTATATTTCCGTGGCCGCCGCCCATGATAAAGTATGGTTTCTTGCCGGCGTCCGTTAGCTCTTTTAACTTATCATCTATGGTCCTTGATACTTCCTCTACAGGTACCGTCAGGATCTGCGCTCCAAAGAGCTCCATCATGTAACTGTTGTAGGTGGTATCGCTGACTTCGCTGGGTCCTATTATGAGGCAGGGAAGTTTTCTGGCAGCTGCCATGTTGGCTACAACTCTGCAGTGGTTGGAGTGGCTGCTGCCGTAGGTCACCACATAGTCATATCCGCCCTCATCTATCTCCTTAAAGAAGCCGTAGGCCTTTCTGGCCTTGTTGCCGCCAAAGGAGTAGGGGATCATGTCCTCCCGCTTCACATAGAGGTTTTTTATCGTATCATCCGTTATTTTTACTATCGGGGTCCTGCTGATGCTTTCTGTACTCATCAAAGTCCTCCAGGGCATTAAGTACTATTCCCTCGTGGGAAATAACAGTCTTGAACGTATCAAAGATAACTCTAAGATCTGTGATAAATGTCAGATGTTCCACATACCAGATATCATATTCAAATTTCTTTTCCCAGGATATGGCGTTTCTGCCGTGAACCTGGGCCCAACCGGTAAGACCGGGTCTTACGCTGTGACGAAGACGCTCTCTCTCGTTGTAATAAGGCAGATACTTAACCAGCAGGGGCCTTGGTCCGATAAAGCTCATGTCGCCCTTTAAGATGTTGAAAAACTCAGGGAGCTCATCAAGGCTGGTAGAGCGGAGCTTCTTACCAAAGGCTGTGAGCCTTTCTGAGTCGGGAAGAAGATTTCCGTCGGCGTCCTTTTTGTCTGTCATGGTCCTGAACTTGTACATGTTAAAGACCTTCTCGTCCTTGCCGGGACGGGGCTGTTTGAACAGTACAGGACTTCCAAGCTTCACCCTTACCAGAATGGCCAGGATGATGTAGAGCCAGCAAAAGCAGATAAGAACCAGCAGCGATAATATTATGTCCAGTAATCTTTTGAAAAATAACTTATACATAGAACCCCTTAAAGTGTTTTACTGAAAACACCTCTTTACAATCTCAATGATCATATCCTGCTGATCAGGAGTCATCTTGTTGTCGCTAGGAAGGCAAAGGCCTCTGTCAAAGATATCCATTCCAACATCCAGAACAGTGCCCTCGTCGATATATGCATTGCTTCTTGCTCTTCCGCTGCCCTGTCTTGTGACAAAGCCGTTCATGCGGTAGATTGGCTGCATATGCATAGGCTTCCAGATGGGTCTGCCCTCTGCGTTGTACTTCTGAATGGTATCAAGGATCTCTGTAGGGCAGCTCTTTCCGGGCTCAGTGCTATACAGAACATCCTGCTCGCCCCTTACCTGTCTGCACATGGCATCTCTGTCGATAAGAAGACATGAGAGCCAGTAGTTGGGCTCAGAGTTAGCAAAATCTATCGGGTTCATGGTAACAGGAAGATCCTTAAAGCCCTCCTTGTACCTCTCATAAATAGCCTTTTTCTGGGCGATGTGCTCCTCAAGGTGAGGGATCTGACCTCTAATGAGACCCGCAATGAGGTTACTCATCCTGTAGTTGTAGCCCAGCTCCTCGTGCTGATACCAGGGCGCATCCTCTCTGCTCTGAGTTGACCACTTCCTGATCTTGTGAGCATCCTCTTCGCTTTCTGTAAGAAGCATTCCACCGGCGGTTCCGGTGATGATCTTATTTCCGTTAAAAGAGATTATTCCAACATCTCCAAAGAGTCCTGTCTGTTTGCCTTTGTATGTTGCTCCAAGGGACTCGGCCGCATCCTCTACAAGGACTGCGTTATGCTCATCGCATACTCTGCGAAGCTCATCCACCTTGCCGGGAGTTCCGTAAAGGTGCGCACAAACAACCATCCTGACATCAGGATATATCTCAAATGCCTTCTCCAAGGCTATCGGATCCATGTTCCAGGTATCGTATTCAGTGTCGATGAACACTGCTTCGCCGCCCTCGTAGGCAACAGGGTTGACCGTCGCATCAAAGGTCATATCTGAGCAAAAGACCTTTTTGCCCTCCAAAACTCCGTGACCGGGCCTTGCCTGTCCGTAGAGCTTTTCACCACAAAGTCTGATAGCCAGGTGAAGTGCTGCTGTTCCGGTTGCAAGAGCTACCGCGTTTTTGCAGCCAAGCTTCTCGCTCATCATCTCTTCAACAGCATTTATGTTTGCGCCTACTGTTGAGAGCCAGTTGGTGTCATAGGCCTCCTGAACATATTTCATCTCATCTCCATGAGTTGTAGGAGATGCAAGGTAAAGCTTTTTCTCGAAAGGTTTTAATTCCATATTAATCCCTCCTCGCTTCTTTTATTGTTCCTTTGGAATGCTGACGGCGTCATTGTTGATCATCTCTGTGGTCTTCTGAAGCGCCTCTTTCCTCTCTCTTGTCATTGTATATCTGTGTACGTCGGGATGGTAGGTCTCCACGATCTCTTTTACCAGATCACGGATGTGTGGATCTTCCTCCTTGGCAGCTACGTTGAGCTTCTCAAGCTGGGTAAAGAACCTCATCTCGTCCATCTCGATGGGCTTTCCGATGTGGATCATCTTGTTGGAGGTGTCCTGAAGTCCCTCCTCGTCCATCAGCATCTCCTCGTAGAGCTTTTCTCCGGGGCGAAGGCCGGTGAACTCGATCCTGATATCCTCGCCTACCTTGTAGCCCGAGAGCTTAATAAGGTTCTCGGCAAGGTCAAGGATCCTTACTGGTTCTCCCATATCAAGGACGAAGATCTCGCCGCCCTTTGCAAAGGCGCCTGCCTGAAGTACCAGGGATACGGCCTCGGATATGGTCATAAAATAACGAATGATATTAGGGTCTGTTACGGTAACAGGGCCTCCTGCTGCGATCTGCTTTTTAAACAGCGGGATAACTGAGCCGTTGGAGCCCAGGACGTTACCAAATCTTACTGCAACAAATTCTGTGTCGTAGTGCTTGTTGAAGGTCTGAACTATCATCTCACAGATTCTCTTGCTGGCACCCATGATGTTGGTGGGGTTAACAGCCTTGTCTGTGGAGATGAGAACGAACTTCTTGGCGCCGTTTGTAGCTGCTGCCATCGCTGTCTTCCATGTTCCAAAAACGTTGTTCTTGATGGCCTCGTTAGGGCTGTCCTCCATGAGGGGAACATGCTTGTGGGCAGCTGCGTGATAAACGATGTCGGGCTTGTATTCCTCGAAGATCTTGTTGATCCTGAGGGTATTTCTTACTGATGCTATGAGTACCACAAGATTCATATCAGGGTACTTATACTTGAGCTCCTGCTGGATCTCATAGGCGTTGTTCTCGTAAATATCAACTATGATAAGGGTCTTGGGATTGTGGCTGGCAATCTGTCTGCAGAGCTCTGATCCGATGGATCCGCCGCCTCCTGTTACCATTACAACCTGTCCCTTAACGTAGCCTGCGATGGAGTCTATATCTACCGCTATAGGGTCTCTTCCAAGAAGGTCTTCAACCTCAACGTCGCGAAGTCTTGATACGTTGACTTCACCGTTAACAAGCTGGTACATGCCGGGAAGGGATCTCAGCTTACAGTTTGTGTTCTTACAGATATCCAGGATCTTTTTAAGCTCGGCTCTTGAAACTGAAGGGATCGCCACGATGATCTCGTCGATGTCGTAGAGATCTGCGCACTCAACAATCCTGTCTCTTCCGCCAACTACGCGGATTCCCTGGATGTATTTGCCCCACTTGTTGGTGTCATCGTCGATGATACACTTAATGGACATGGTAGAGTAGTTGCTGGTCAGGATGTCCTTGATGATGATATTGGCAGCTTCTCCGGCGCCTATTATCATCACCGCCTGGGTGTTATTCTTGTTCCCCGCCATGTGCTTTTTACTGCGGAAGAACCTGTAGGAGAAACGGCTGGTGAATATTGCCGTTATAAGCAGGAATAAGTACAGGAAATAGCAGCTCTGGGGAACTGGCTGTGTATCGGACTTAAAGAACTGAAGTCCAACCGCGTTTACAATAGCGGAGATGGCGCATGCCATAACGAGGTTCTGCATCTCCCGCTCTCCGGCATAGGCCCAGAGGCTGTCATAGAGCCTGAAGGCATAGAAAATACCCAGCGTTATCAGTATGTTTATGGGCAAAAATCTTGTAACCGGGTTAAGGAAGTGCTCCGGGATCTCATGAAACTTAAACTCGTATCTCATGAGGATCGCAAGGTAGCTGGCCATAACGATACTGATGATATCGTAGAATATCAGCGCTATTCTTCTATAAAGTTTTGCGTAGTTAAAGGGTTCTTTTGTCTTGTTGCTCATATCTCTTTTGCCTTAAATGTAAGTGGTACAAGTGAAATCATAAACGCAACCGTCATGGGGCTTGCATACTGGAACACCCACTCTGAAATTCCCGCTACGGCAAAGCCGATAACTACCGCGCAGGTTATAAGTGAAAGGGGCTCCTTTTCACGATTCTTTTTATAATACAAAATGCTTGAAACAAGGGCTGCCAGTATTGTCAGACCAAAGAGTATACCGACAACGATTCCGTGGTCATAGGCAACCTGTAAAAATGTATTGTGGGCATGAACAGCCACCTCTCCGTCGGGAAGGGTTGCTCCCATCTCCTCATGTCCCCACATATTGAGCTGCTGCAGGTATGAGGTAAAGATGGTTATACGGCCGTTGGAGATAACATCCAGTCTGTTGGAGGTATCCACATACCCCTCAAGCTCGCTAAGAAGCATTATAATCTCAGCTCTTGTAAGGAGCGCTGAAGCAAGGAGCATATCGCTCTCAGGCGCTTCAATCATGCCACTCTCCTGATTTGCAGGATTGTCAGGGCTCGTATCATAAGGGCGTCCGTAGTCATCGTAAAGAAGACCTCCGGTGCCGTTCATGTCATAGTTGTACTTGTCCATGGGGTATTCATATACTCCCACTTCCATGCCGAGGATCTTGCTCTCAAAGAGGTTTACAAATCTCTCGACACACATAAAGTTTGTGCTGTCCCAGTCAGCTCCGCCTCTTATGAAGTCATCGGCGTCATCGATCGGGTAAAATACAGGGTCTGCTGCAATTGTTGGCAGTATTCTCTGCAGAGTAAATGCCGCAGGGAAACACAAAACCAGTGATACAGCAAACACGCAGATAATCCTGAACAGCTGCTTTTTATAATGTGCCATAACCACTACAAGCACCAAAATAGTGCTGACACCGATAGCCAGATAAGCAGTTCTGGATACGGTGAAAATAGCGTAGGACATAATAAATCCAAACAGTGTCATCTCCTTCCAGGCAGTTGTGACAACATCCCTGAACTTAGCCTCCTGAGGAAGTGAAATGATCTTGACTATAAGCAGTACCGTTGCCACCGCTCCCATGAATGTAAAGTATTCAGCAGTGATGGTAACTGTATGGAATATAAACGCAAATCTTCCGCTGACATATCCCGGGAAATACCTGTGAAGGTAGCTGTATATAAGGGATATGGCGAAGTTCATCATAAAGCCGCCGGATAAAACTTTGTAGAAATCTCTTTTGCCGGTCCAAAGGCTGAATCTTACGTACAGGAAGAATGCAAATACCGCAAGGTAGATGCACCATAGCCTGGTGTTTCTAAATACAACCATTGACAACAGAAGTATGCCCAGCATAATTCCAAAGGCTGAAGGCAGCATGATCTGTTTCTTGTCGTGACCGGGACCATACTTGATATCAATCACCTTATGTGCGATGAGCCTTACAAGGTTCAGCACCATAATTCCCAAAAGGACGAGGATGATCATGTCATATTTAAGGATCAGATTGTGAAGGTCATATTCCTTCTCGGTATCTGCCATCTTGTGGATGTTGTAGTAGCTCACACCAAAGATGCCTGATGCAATTACCCACACGAAATTATAGAGGTTAAAGCCCTCCTTCAGCGTGAAGGTAAAGAGCAGCATCACAAGCAGCCAGATAGTCATTCGTCTCTCTGACAGGTGATGATAAATATCGTAGAGGTCGTTCATATAGCAGGACGCATACCACAGCGCCATAGCCATTGAGAACATGATCAGCAGATACTGAAGTCTGTGCTCGTTCCTGAGGCTGCGCCAGAAGGATATGCCCTTATCATACTTAACCACTCTGTGGTTTATTGCATAGAATACAATAACTGCCGATATGATAAGTCCCAGTTCGTAAAAGACAATGTCCAAAGCCCTGCTGTCAAAGACCTTCAGGGGAAATACCATTATCATGAGGGCGCCAAAAACAATGGCTGCCACAGGGTTTGCGCTGTACTGCACAACCTTGCCCACAGTTATGATGGAATCGTTTTCAGGATACTTTTTGTAATATCTGTCTGTTGCAAAGTAGATGATAGCTGCAACTGCTGCTATAGCAAGGATTAAGCCTAAGGACTTTCCCTTTGAAAGAGGAAGTCTGTAGCCAAACCTGGTGCTCATATGCCTTCCTTCAACCTTGACGTAGTCCCAGGTGAGGTCGCCTATATATGCGCTGTCCTCCGGTATATCCTCAAAAGCCACCCAAAACTTGGATCTGCAGTCCGTAACCCTGAAGGAATACTCTTTTCCCACTTCCACATTCATCTCCATGGGAATGCGGACATATCCGGGAATCGTAAGACCCTCAGTATCTACGTATGTCTCAAGAAGGATCGCTCCGTTCTCGTCGTTAAGATATCCTGTGACGTATCTTCCCTTTTCCACCTCGGTGATATAGACATCCACATAGCTGAGCCTGTCATACTGGGCGATAAAGCTCTGATACAGCCTGTTGTACTCGAAGTTGATGCTGTGGGACTGATCCACAATGGTGCCGCCTGATGGTATCTCCAGCACCCCTGTGAAAACCCTCAGCGGGAAGATAAGCAGTATTCCAATTAATGCAAAAATAAGCGTAACAATCTTGATTGCTCTGCTTTTACTTAGTATCTGTCTCATTTTATAACCTTTTTCATCCTCTTGTGCGCACAGTATGTGCATCATAGTATGATATCACACATAGAGGGCTTAATCAAACAACCTCCACCTTCTCAGAGGCGCTCTTTCCCGTGGCCATAAGAAGCGGAATGCATGTCCACAGATACAGGACGTACCTGATAAGATATGTGGGTCCTAAAAGAACTGTGCAGAAAGTCAGTATCATGGGCATAAACGGAAGTATGCTATGAAATCTCTTCTTGGACAGTCTGTAGGCAAATACAAACATGAAAATAAAGACATACAGTCCCGGTGAAAAGAAAAGATGAAGCACCGTCATATCCTGCTGGAATGAGCCTATGGAAATATATCTGTAAAGCTTATCAATTGCAGGAATTATGCTGATCCTCTCTCCCGGTGGCTCCACCTCGTAGCCAAAGTACGAGCTCACATCATAGGTAAAGCTGTAAACCGTGTTGCCCTTGTAGACATTTATTATTGCCGGCGGATACCAGTAGCCGTAACTGGTAAGGAGCCATGCATTGACATAGGCCAGCGGATGCTTTACCAGCTGACTCTTCCATACTTTCCAGAAATCGCTGCTGTTTTCTTCATACAGTGCGTTGTTAAAGTCCACCTTTACAAGGTCAGAGAGCCTTGGTGTGTACTTTTTAAGGTTACTCTCAGGTATATATGCCTCTATGATCTCTTTTTCCGAATCAGAAAGGCTATCGCCGTCATAGGTGTAGACCCTTGCCAGCTGCATGATAGGAACCGTCAGCATCTCCTGGTGGTGGGTACCTTCTGTTTTGCAGGCAAAAGACAAAGCGGCGTTCATTACAAGATACAGGATAACGGGAGCTATAAGCATACCCGGAAGTACACTCTTTAGCCTCTTTCTAAAGTAAATAAGTGCAAAGGGAACAAACACCAGGTAGGCGTAGAACCCGTTGTGGCGAAACATTGGCATAAGGGCAGCTGATGCGATGAAGGCTGCCATCTTCTTTTTGTCGGCTAAAAAGCTGTCGGGGTCGTTAACAAGCTGGATCAGATAAACCGTGATCAGAAGGAGCAACGCCGAGAAAAGCCCATCCTTGCAGGAACACAGAGTATACATGACAATTGTTGGAAAGGCCCCGTAAAAGAGCAGCCAACAAACTCTTATCTTCTTGCCGATCCCCCTCTTTTGAAGGTATGTGACAGTATATGCATAAATCGCATTTATCACCAGCATCTGGAGCAGAATGTAGACAAATATGCCCGCATTCCAGGACGCTGTGAGCTTGTGAACAAGAGCTATGGTTCCGCCAAGAAGAAGAACATGCAAGAGCGGATGGTGCGTGATAAAGGTTCTTGTCAGCACCTCGTTGAGTTCTTCCTGTGCGTCGTATACGAAAAATCCGGGAAACACGCCAAGGATAACGGGAACACAAAGTGCATTCAGCGACAGGAAATTGATCCAGTAGTCGCGCTTTTCCACCTGGCGCTCTTCAATCCCTGCAGATAGCGGAATTAAGCCAAAGAGCTTGCCGCCATTTCTTGCGATATCGTAGTTTCTCCACACGTATCTGGTATCCATCGTGAAAATAACGATAAACGACAGCAGTATCGTCATGGCATTCTGATCCGAAAGATTGATTGCATCCGCCGTCTCAAGCTGATATCCGAATATTAAAAAAACACTTGCCAAAACGCCAAACAAGCCTGACATGAGCCAGGCCGGTATAGCTTTCCTATTCATTTTCATCGCGGGTGGTCTCCCGAATCACGTACTGAGGATTTTTGTTCTGTGAAATATAAAGCCTGCCCAGATACTCTCCGATCATGCCCAGCATCAGCATGAGCATGCCTCCGATGAATATAACTGCGCTCATCAAAGCGGAGAAGCCCACCGGAACATCAGGCAGCACGAATTTCTTGATTATGGTGTAAATGCCATAGATAAAGCCCAATACCGCAAAGGAAGCTCCTGTAACGGTGGCAACTCTGAGGGGCTTGATGCTAAAGGCAGTAAAGCCGTTGATCCAAAGGCCGAGGAGCTTGGCCAGTGTGTATCCGCTCTGTCCCACCTCTCTCTTTCTGTGGGTCACATCCACATTTACAATGTTTTTGGTGGTTCTAAGAACAAGGCCAATAACATAGGGGTATGAGCTCTCATATTTGATCATCTCGTTTACAACGAAACGCTTGGTAGCAAAGTAGCTGGAAACATAGAGGTCTTTTGGCTTACCCAGCATAACTGCAGCCATCCACTCATTCATGGCTGTGCCGAAATTCCTGAAGAGATTGTGCTGCTTGTGAGTGTATCTGGCATAAGCAACATCTGCTCCCTCATCCAGCGCAGCAAGGAGCTTGCCCACCTCATCTGCAGGGGTCTGGCCGTCGTCGTCAAGACATACGACATAATCCCCTTTGCTGACGCCAAGGGCAGCCATAAGAGCTGCGTGCTGTCCGAAGTTTTTGGCAAGGTTTATTCCAAGGATATTCTTATCCTGTCTCTCAGATGTGATCTTGCGGATTGTATTCCAGGTCCCGTCAGGGGAACCGTCATTGACAAGAATGATCTCATATTCATATGAATCCATGCTCTTCATGGTCTCTTCAATTTCCCTGATTACCCCCTCCAGGGTCTGCTCTGACCTGTAGCATGGAATGCAAAAGCTGATAAGTTTCTTTGACATAGCGTCTTATAGCCTCTCTCGTTTACAAACTTTTTTCCATTATTATCATATCATTTTTTTGTCCGTCACTGCACTCAACCTGAGGCTCGTCGCCGGTCTTTTTAAAGCCGGCTCGCAGATAGCTCTTTATAGCGGCCTCATTGTGCGCAAAGGCTTTCAGATAGACCTTTTTAAGGCCCAGTGGCTCTTTGGCATATTCCAGAGCAAGGACTGCTGCCTCGCTCCCATAGCCCTTTCCGATGGCATTGTCCTCACCTATGTAAATGCCATACTCAGCCGAGTCATCAGTCCTGTCTATGGTGTGAAAATGCACGACTCCGATAGGCCTTGCCTCATCGCCATCAGCTCCGTTCTCACAGATCACGAACTGAACTGCCCTTCCGGTATCGATATTCTTTTTCATCCAGGCCTTCTGTCCCTCTACGGTGAAATCATCCCTGTACACGTGATTGATGCGAACGCGGTAATTATTTCGCCAGTTTACTATCATAGGGACATCTTCCTCCCTGGACAGGCGAAGGCTCACAAGTTTTCCCTGTTTTACAAATTCATTGTCTTTCATATATGCATCTTTCCGGGCATCAGTCGGCTTTTGTCAGCTTATAAACCACAAAAGCATCCGTCACCCTGCAGGTTTCCTCTAATTTTACATCAATGCCCTTGTCGGCATAATACTCCGGCAGCCACGCAGGATCAAAGGCTTCCTTGGACACAAAGTACACGTTGTCCAGTAGCAGCGCATCCTGCATGGATGTAAGGCCGTACTGTTCGAGCTTTTCAAAGTAAAGAGGGCTCTTTGATGCCCATCCTCCCATTATGTCGTGGTTAGCAATTCTGTTGTCCACCCGGTCAAACATCTTTTCGGAAAAAGACCTCTCGCCTCCATCCAGTGCAGAAACACTGGTATACACATCCACAAAATAATAGTTATCGCGGTTCTCATTAAAGAAGTCGTACAAGGCGTCGTAGTGCTGCCTCATCTTGGCTCTCTCTGCCATCTCATCCTTGATGACTGAATACTGGTTTGGTATAAACACAGCGGAAATCAGCGCCATAGCTATAAGCGGAGCAATTGCACACCACTTGTTATTTTTACTTTCCACCAGGATCAGCCCCAGCAGGACGAATATCTCCATGAGATAAAGGGGATGGGTTATCCTGATGGGATCCCTTCCTCTGACAATTATAAACAGCCACAAACTGCTGCGACATGCAAATAAAAGAACAATGGTCACTACCGCCACAAGCTTCTTGCCCTTCTCTCTGTTCATTAAAAGAACAACCAGGACTATCAGATAGAGCGCCAGCGCAATAAGGTTAAGCGGCGCATCCGTCATCGGGTATTCATAGCTCTTTTGAAAAGCGATGTGTCTTAATCTGTAGAGATACAGCACCATGCTGCCCGCAATCCCCTTAAGCAGCGGAACCTTATCAGTTTTCTGCTTGCTGGCGTACTTAGCAACAGCCATCAGCGTGTCTGCATTAATCTCATCATCAATTCCGTAGTTATAATTAACTAAAAGTTCCTGCTCAGCCTTAGAAAGACCGATGCTGTCAAAGAACTCCTTATTCTCCTCATAATCCGGTATGTACTGGAAGTCATACAGCTCAGTCCTGGCATCAAAGAGCTCATTAAACTGCTTCCATTCAGGAGATGAATAGCTGATCCTGTGTACCACCTGAGATGCAAGAATCCCAAGTACTATCGCAGCAAAGAGTGCTACATACCCGCGGAAAAGAGCTTTCTTCTCCCCATATCTTGATATCTGTACGTCACCGCTGTAGTAGTCCTCAAGTTCACTCCTTCCAAGAAGCCACCTGGCAAATATGGCAACTCCGGTAATTGGGAGCGTAAGTAGGAGCATTTCAGACCTCAGAAGATAAGCTATTATGATAAGCACTACAGCAAGGATGTGATCTCTTTTACCCTTACCTGTGTGTGAAGCTATGAGAAATGCTGCGGTTGCGGATAACATGCCACAGGTGTAGGTGTACTGAACAAATAAAAAGTGTGCCCCAACGGCTCCCAGCATGAACAAAAGCATGGCAAGAGCAGCTGCCACCTTATATACATGCTCTTCAAACCAGCCCGACGCCTTTTTGACGATAATAAACACGCAGGCGAACTGGCATAAACACAAAAAGATGCCATACCAGTCAAGGCCTCTATAACCCCTGTAAAACAGAGCAATAAAGGCGCTGATGGGATACAGCATCTGTATATTATGTCCGGCGGGAGTCCCCGTATAGGCTCCCGACAATATATCCTTCATCAGAACATCATCGTTCAGATCAAAGTAAAAGTCCCCCATTACCGCAACTGCCACACAAACCATGGCAGTCACAATCACTGAAACTATGAAGTTCAGACCCTGGCTTTCTTTTTTCATACAAAGACTCCGTGTTACGTAAACTTATAGTACTCCTTTACTCTCATAACTACTTCGTCAAGATCCTCGTCTGTCAGCTTGTAGTACATAGGAAGACGAAGAAGTCTCTCACTCTCCCTGGTGGTGTACTTGTCTTCTCCCCTGAATTCACTGTAGAGCAGCCCCGCCTTGGCTGAGTGAAGAGGAACATAGTGAGAGGCAGGAAGGATGTCGTTGCTGGTAAGGTAACCTATAAGACCCTTTCTCTCCTCAAAATCCTTACACTTTATGTAGAACATGTGGGCGTTGTGAACGCATTCTTCCGGAACAAAAGGAAGCTCGATGAGCCCCTTCTCCTCAAGAGGCTTAAGTGCCTGCATGTATCTGTTGTAGTGGTCCATTCTGGTATTGTTGATCTCATCTGCCATCTCAAGCTGAGCGTAGAGGTATGCGGCATTCATGTCGCTGGGAAGATATGATGATCCGGGCATGATCCAGCTGTATTTATCTACCTTGCCAAGCTTATACAGAGTTCTGTTGGTACCCTTCTCTCTGATGATGATGGCGTTGTCCACAAAGGTCTCGTCGCGAAGAAGAAGCGCTCCGCCCTCTCCCATGCTGTAGTTCTTGGTCTCATGGAAGCTGTAGTTACCAAAATCGCCGATGGCTCCAAGGGCCTTTCCCTTGTAGGTTGACATTACGCCCTGGGCTGCATCCTCGATGACAAAGAGGTTGTGCCTTTTTGCGATGTCCATGATAGTATCCATCTCGCAGCCGACACCTGCATAGTGTACAGGTACGATGGCCCTGGTCTTGGGTGTGATTGCCGGCTCGATAAGGTTCTCATCGATATTCATGGTATCAGGTCTGATATCAACGAATACCACCTTGGCTCCTCGAAGGACGAAGGCATTGGCTGTTGAAACAAAGGTGTAGGAAGGCATGATAACCTCGTCCCCTTCCTTTATTCCGGCCAGGATTGCAGACATCTCTGTGGCATGGGTGCAGGATGTTGTTAAAAGAGCTTTCGTAACCCCTGTCTTTTTCTCGATCCACTCGTTATCTTTTGCTGTGTAGTCGCCGTCTCCGCAGATCTTCTGGTTTTCTACGCACTCTTTTATATACTCGAATTCTTTTCCTGTATAAGGTGGTACATTGAAATTAATACGCATAATTCAATCAGTCCTTTTTCTTGAAAACGATCAGTTTGCTAATAACGTAATTAAGTACTATTACAACAAAGGTTGCGCCGAGCTTTACAGGCATCTTGGGGAAGCCCAGTGTTGTGATAAAGATGAAGATAAGGATATCCTCAACTACAAGTGTGAAAAGTCTTCCTGCTGTAAAGGATCCAGCCTGCTTAAGGAATTCCTGCCTGGTCTCTACCTTGCCATCAAATACCCAGGTTCTGTTGGTAAAGAACTGGAAGGCAACGCAGATAACCCAGTCAATTGAGTTGTTAACCAGCTCATTAAGGTGCATTACCTCGTCCATGAACCAGAAAAGGAAAATGCTAAGGAAGAAGGTCAGCCCACCAAAGAACAGGTACAACAATCCTTCTTTATACTTCTTGTAAAAAGGTTCAAATATGTTCAGGACCGGCAGGGACATGATCCTGTCAAAAATGTCTTTCTTCTGTGTTTCATTTACTTCACTCATTTAATTAACTCCTGTTTAATTGGTACCATAAACTATAAATCTGTCATTCTCAAACACCTTATTATAATCACGATTTATAATATAGTCCATTAAAATGTCATATTTCTCATCGATATTGGCATAATCCGCCATATTCTGGCCAATTATAACGGTAGGAAGCTTATCCAGTGTGCTGACGGCTGTGAGCTGAGCATAAAACTTGGCTGTTGAATAGCTGTCAAGGTCAGGCCAGACGGTGTCTATGGCCGGCTTCATCTCCATAAAGTAGCACAGGCCCGGAACTCCGCCAAACAAAATGGCAGAATTATCAAGTAATCCGTTCTCATCAAGAGCAAGATACAGCTCATCCAGTGTTCCTGCGTTATAAGCCGTTGTCTTCATGCCAACGGTCTTTGGGATGATGCATACGGAATCTCTTTTTGTTCCATCGTCGCCATCCATGAAGGCAAAGCTGTAATGGAAAAGAATTCCCTGGACGATCACCACTGCAATGACCATGGTGATCATGGCCTGCCATGCAAAGTGCTGATGTCCGTCTCCGAGTCTTTGCATAAGCCTTCTAAGGAGCCAGAGTGAAACGGGAGCAACGATAAAGAGATTGTTGATAACAGGGTATGTATAGTTGTTGCTTCCCAGGGGTGTTATCAGAATTATCATAAGGCACGCAAAGGCCAGGGTCTGTTCCTGTTTGCTGCCGTTTAAAACTCCGGTACTGCCTATGGCGCAAAGCACCAGGGATATTATCACAAACATCATTGCTGCTTTGAAGACGCTGTCATAGTACTGATAATTTCTGGTAAATACGCCTCGAGAGAAGTAGTACTTTATTACTACCAAAAGGCCTGCCACGTACAACAGCTTTTTTACCATAACAAATCTGTCCGGAAGAATCAGGAACATTATAATTCCTGCTGCCACGCAGGGAAGCATGATCAGCATGTCAGAGCAGGTATTTAGGTACGCTTCCACAACGGCAGTAACCATTCCGCCGGCGGAATAATCTGATGCATTTTGTGACACTCCAAAGAGGCTCTGGATCATCTGGACATATGCGCCGAAGCCGTATCTGGCGGAAATGGCAGCCAGCGGGATAACAAGACCGACGATGTAGCCTCCGATACAGATAAATGTCTTTTTAAGCGCCTCAACAAACTTGCTCTTAGTTATAAACTCATAGAACCACAAAACAAGGATCATGCCCGATTCCACCACGTTGGGGAATCTGGCCATTACGCTAAGGCCAAGGCAAAGGCCTGCCAGGGCAAGGTAGATGTTTTGGCCCTCCCATTCAAAAATCCCAAGAAGCAGAAGCAGTGTTCCAAAGGTAAAGAGCATATAGGTCAGGTAATTGTACATTATGACCCTGGGACACCAGCAAAGGCACTGGGCAATAAACTCGCCGATAAAGATCATCCAGCCGGGCATCCACTTCTGAAGCACATAGTAAGGCACCAGAGTGATGATACTGATCACAAAGCTGCAGTAAACGCTCATTCCCAGCATAGTCTGTGCAAGGGGCAGCTTCATAATAAGGCTTCCAAGAGCGTTACTAAGAAATGTTGACAGCGCCCACATTGGATCGATACTGTAGAAAAACTCATAATTGGAAAGATTATATGTGGTGTCAGCAATGTCGATGCCCTGATTTAAACCTATCAGAGGGTATAAAAGCAGAATGAGAGGAAATACATACCTCTCAAGGGGAGCCTGGAACTTTTTTAAGTTATAGAAATAGCTTCTTATACTCTTTAACATAACTCCTCGTCCAACAGCCTTATCTTCTTAAACAGCCATGTGTCGTGCATGACTCTTGCGATATAATCAAAGATCACTTTCCTGATCCAGTCCACAAATACGCCTATCACAAAGACGATCAGAACTGTCCTGAATGCGTGCCATGCAAAGAGCGGTACGCTGTAGGTGGGAACATCGCCGATGAAATGTGAGATCCATGGAACCCATCTGTCCCTGATCTCCACATGACAGTGAAGCATGTAAATTCCCAGTGTGAAGGGGCCGCAGAACCTTACAACATCTGCCACCTTGCTCTCCCTCATCTTGTAGAACCTGAAGAAGGAAAAGAGCCCTAAGGAACCGGTAAGTGTAAAGAAGAAGTTCAGGTTAAAGGGCACCTCCTGATAGTGCGCAAATCCGCCCCAGTTGAAGTTAATGTAGTAGAGCGAAATGCTCATGGTGGCGATAATGGCGCAGGAGATCAAAAATACCATCGCGCTGTTTCTTGCGTTGTAGAACAGCACCAGGTCGTACTTATGAACATAAGCCGCGATCAGGTACAAACAGATAAACCATCCGTAGTCGTAGCCAAAATGATCAGTGGGGAAAAGAACCGGAACAACACTTTTGATAAAGCAGAACCAGGTTAGAAGTCCTAGGATCACGGCCTTGATCTGCTTTCTTGAGAGCTTGTCCACAGCGGCGTTCATAACCGGAGCCAGAATGTACATAATGATGAAGGCCGTCACAAACCAGTAGTGTTCAGAGGAGATCGGGAAAATGTACTCCACAAGTCTGTAAGCTGAGCCGTACTCATTTAAATGAATGCCTCCAACCAGCATCATTACAAGGGGAATCAGAGCGGTATAGAAATAAACCTGACAGATAAGCTGCAGGATCTTACTGAATCTCACCTTGCCCTTTGACATGAAAAAGCCGCTGATGAGCACATAGGTATTAAGGCCTGTTATCGCAAAGGCCTCCATGATATTTGCAAATATATTTACGCCGCTGGCCGGGATACCCAGCTGCAGCAAAACTCCGGTCTGAGCATTGTAGTGCAGGGTCAGAATCATAAGCATGGCCACTACACGCAGCAGCTCAAAGCTGGGGTTTCTCTTTTTCACCTGTGTTGGCACCTTTGTTTCCATAGCTCCTCCAAAGGCTTACTTGAGCGTAGCCTTTCCATCCCCAATGTTGTAGATCATGTCGCACTTTTCAATGGTCTGAAGCCTGTGAGCGATAATAACGAGAGTCTTTCTGCCGTGGAGTCTGTTGATGGAATCCATGATAGCTGCCTCTGTGTCATTATCAAGGGCTGATGTAGCCTCGTCCAGAACAAGGACCTCAGGATCTTCGAAAAGAGCTCTCGCAATACCGATCCTCTGTCTCTGACCGCCGGATAAGCGAATTCCCCTCTCGCCTATCTGGGTGTCGAGGCCCTCCGGCAGCTCTTTTACGAACTCATCGAGAGCTGCTTCCTTAAGTGCCTGCCAAACCTTGTTATCGTCTATCTCGTCCTCCGGAACTCCGAAGGCAACGTTCTTTCTGATTGTTGAATCTGTCATGAAGATGGTCTGCGGAATATAGCCGATGTTTTTAAGCCATCCTCTGTAGTTGGTCATAACGTCCACGCCGTCTGCTGTGATCGTGCCATTCTCGGGCTCCAGAAGTCCAAGAAGCACATCTACAATAGTGGTCTTGCCGGCTCCGGAGGTTCCAACGATACCCACGGACTTACCAACAGGGATCTCCATTGTAGCCTTGTCCAGGATCAGCTTGTCGGTTCCGGGATATTTGTAGGTGATATCCTCCATGCGGATTGTCTTGGTGACAGGGAGCTTTTCAACCTCACTCTTGGTGCGGTAGTCTTCACTGTCATAGGAAATGGACTTGTCATGGATCTCTGTCTGGAGATTGTCGCTGACGTTGTCCAGGAAAGGCTCAAAGTATGCGATGGATGTCAGGTAGTTGTTGATCCTGTTTGCACTGGGAAGAAGCCTTGCTGCTGCAGCTGCAAGTACGGTCAGCTGAGGAAGCAAAGATGCGATACTGGTTCCACCCAGCATTACAACAAGCATATAACCAACCATGCCAGCAATGGCGATGGTCTCGATAAGAAGTCTCGGTGTTGAGTTGTAGAGGTTGTACTTCTGAACAGCGTTTACATAACCTGCACCGCAGTCAGCATAGCCGTTGATGAAGTAATTCTCTTTATTGGCTACCTTGATCTCCTTGATTCCTGTTACGGATTCGTAGATCCACTTGTACAGACCGCTGTAGTAGTCCTGGTTGTCCTGTCCGGCCTTGACCATGACGGGCTTGATGAAGTACTTGATCACAAGAAGGACCACCACCAGAAGAAGTGCTATTGTAATGGTCATCTTAGCATCCTGGCTAAGAAGTATTCCAACGAGGCAAACAAATACGATGATCTCACTTATGAGCTGAAGGCAGCTAAGGATCAGGGCGTACAGGTTGTTGACGTCTGAAGTGATATTTCTCTGAATAACTGTTGTGTCCGCTCCAAGGTAATATTCGTAAGGTCTTTGCATGAAGTTGATCATCATGCGCCTTGATGTAGCGAACTGATTTGTATATACAAAGCGAAGCTGTACCACGTTCATGAAGTACAGGAAGATGTTTTTTATCACAAACACAAGTATCAGCGACACCATGATAAGAGCCGCCAGCTGTGTTGTACTATTCAGATTAAAGAGATTGTAGATGCCTGATAAGAGCTTACTCTCCTCCACCTTCTGGGGGTCGATTACAACCTGCATAACAGGTGCTATCATTGCGATACCCAGAGATTCCAGGACTCCGCCGATGAGCATAAGAAAAACTATGCCCACCATCTGTCTCTTTTGCTTCTTATCAAGAAGCACCTTTAGTTTGCTGTAGATCTTGCGCATTTAAGTTCCGTTCCTTCCGGACAGGCTGCTTCGAAGGTCCCTGTAGAACCATAAGAGCCTGTAATATACATAAAAGAATAAATGGGACTTCATCTGAAATCCTATTAGCTTTCGCTCCTCGGGATGTACCTTTTCAAGGTAGTAGGGGTTATTCTGGAAATCAGGAAAGGTCTCCTTCATCTCTTTTCCCAGGGCCTTGCAAAAGCTGTAGCATCCACTTATCTTGTACTTCCTTGGCATAGCTGAGAACAAGGTGTTCACATAAAATAACACAGTGTATTGAAACTCGATCTCAGAGCGGAAGTCCTCAAAGTATCCGCCGTTTTTGGCTTCGGACACTATCATCCTTCCTGCCACCATTCTGTCCTCCAGATTCTTTTTTGAGATGCTGTGGACAGTTGAAGCATTATGCTGATAGTAAAAATAAAGCGGCTCCTGAATGTACTCAAAGTGCTTGGACCTGGTCATCCATGTGTTGCTGACCGCGTTGTCTTCGTAAAAGATATCTTCCGGAAAAATATCAAGCTTGTCCTTGGTCCCGGGCTGGTAATCACCAAGGATCAGGTGCCTCTTATAGACCTTCACCACAAGGCTTCCGGTCTCGATAAGGAGCTTTTTGTACTTCTCCTTGTCCATGACACCGGTCTGCTCAAAATTGTTGTTGTGAACGATCTCGCCAACCTTGAAGCTGTGCTCTCCGGTCAGGCAATAGTCGCACCCCACCATATCAGCGCCGGTCTCCTCTGCTTTTCCGATCAGCCTCTCGTAGTAGTCAGGAACCACCCAGTCATCGGAATCGATAAAGCCGATCCACTCGCCCTTTGCCCTGGCAAGTCCGATGTTCTTGGCACCGCCCTGGTGATGGTTCTTGTCGCTATGAATTGCTATAAAGCGGTCAGGATATTTCTCCTCATATGCACGGAGCACATCCCATGAATCATCCGTAGAACAGTCGTCCACCGCAATGATCTCAAAGGATCCCGCCTCCAAAGTCTGGTTAACAAGGCTGTCCAGGCAATAGGCCAGCTTACCATCAGCTGCCATGTTGTACACCGGAACAACCACACTCAGTTTAATCATAATCTCCCCCAAGCTATGGGCATATTACATATACAACAAAGGAAGCATCGGCCAAGTACAGACCCGGTGCTTCCGATTGGTTCAAAAATATTTATCAGTGATCCACTGCCTCGCTGAGTCTGTTTCTGATGTCCTCAACGCTCATCCACTCAGTGTTGTTGCCTGAGCTGTAGTAGAAGCCTTCAGGAACCTTCTTGGCATTTGGATCCGGAGCCTGGCGCTCATTGAAGATAACCTGCGGATACACGATGAAGTGCTTGTCAAACTCGTAGGTGAAAGGTGCATCCTCAGTGGTGACCATGATCTCGTCCAGCTTCTCACCGGGACGGATGCCAACCTCTACGGTCTTGATTCCGGGACACATAGCCTCTGCCAGATCCTTGATGTTAAAGGACGGGATCTTGCTGATGAAGGTCTCTCCTCCGTTGGACTCCTTGAGGGCCTTAAGTACCAGCTCTACTCCCTCGGGGAGGCTGATCCAGAATCTTGTCATACGGTAATCGGTGATCGGAAGCTCTTTTTCTCCCTTATCAATAAGGCTCTTGAAGAAAGGAATGATAGAGCCGCGGCTGCCTGCCACGTTTCCATATCTTACGATAGAGAAGTTGATGTCCTTGGCGCCTGCATAGGCGTTAGCTGCGATAAAGAGCTTGTCTGAAACCATCTTGGTTGCGCCATAGAGGTTAACAGGGTTTACAGCCTTATCTGTTGAAAGAGCTACAACTCTCTTTACACCTGTATTGAGCGCTGCATTGATCACGCTCTGGGCACCTGTGATATTAGTCTTGATGGCCTCATCAGGGTTGTACTCACATGCGGGAACCTGCTTAAGAGCTGCTGCGTGAACGATGTAATCCACATTCTCACATGCTCTCTCAAGTCTTGCGCCGTCTCTTACATCACCGATGAAGAAGCGCATCTTGTCGGCGTTGTCCCTATATATCTTCTCGTTGGACATGGTGAACTGCTTGAACTCATCCCTTGAATAGATAATGAGCTTCTTGGGATTGTAGTGCTCAAGAACATACTGGGTGAAGCAGTGGCCAAAAGAGCCTGTTCCACCTGTAACGAGAATCGTCTTATTATCAAGCATTGATCTTTCCATTTGTTATCTCCGTATATATTGGTATTTATGGATGTTCATTTTAATCCAATTTATATCATATACTAATGCGGCCTAAAGGTCAAAGCGACTCTTTATCTCTTATCATTATCGATAAATTCAAGGACAATAACAGTATTGTTTCCATCATAAACGAAATCCCAGGAGCTGCCGAAGACGCCAGCTGAAGAACCAGTGCCACTTAAAGAAGCTAAGAAGTAACGCATAACTCATACTATTCGCCCTGCAGCGGCTTAATGGTGTGAATCCAAGTAATAATCTACCAAAATGCGCTTTGCAAATGCACTCTAACTCAAGACTTTTTATGTTATTAGTAAGACTTTGAAAAACGCACTCTTACTATATCTCTACTCACCTCCACGATAGTGTGAATAATCGCTTATCCTGAATCTGGCAAACCATTTCCTCGCCCTCAGGAACAGACTTCCCGGCAGGTCAAGGGGTCCGTGGAATATCGCAGCGAGGCGCTCACAAAAACAGCTTATGCCACAAAAAAGAAGCGTCCCGCGAGAATATGCCGCGAAACGCCCCTTGACGTGCCTCAACAAACCACCCTCTTGCCCTGCGGGTGGCACTTTTATGTGCCGCCCCTTGTCTACCTTTTGGGGCAAAGAATAGATTCTTCCAATAGACTTAATTCTTCTAATTCTGCAATCACCTTACTTCATATGTCGTCCACATATCCTCAGTAGTAATCTTCTCCATAGTATTCAGCCCCGGGCAACTTGCAAAGAGATTGGCGAATGCATCCTCCTGATAATCATCATCGGCCGCGTAGAGAACTATCTTATCTGCTCCGACCACCTCAGCGTCTGTAATCTTCTCCAAGTTCTCCTCGTCCATGTAAAAGACCTTTGGGTATACCAGAAGTTCATCGGTTAAACGCCATACATTCTGCGGTGTTGCTGGATTGAACATGACTACCGCAACTTCGTTGGTGTTAGCTGTGGCATAAGCTATCTTAGCCTCATCTTCCGGATACAGGAACAGTACTCTTCCATCAGTGATGTGACCTTTTAGTAAAAGAGCTACCAGCATCGCGCCAAAAGCATAAAGAATAGCCTTGTTTCCCATATCCATCAACACATAGTAAACATCCAAAAGTATAAGCATAATGAGAAGAGAGTAAATCGGCATCTCATAGCGGTTGGACGCACTTCCCACCAAAAGAGCTGTCTTAGAGGTAAGAAGGAAGTACCCCACAGAAGCCACCGTAAGGATTATGACCTCAGGTCTTGGCTTTAAATTCTTGTTTCCGGTCACACTCTTTCTGCTGCCTGTAACCTTAAGAAGCAGAGATACGAAGATTATCAGGGCTATAATCAGCAGTCCACTGGCAAATACAAAGTCGTTCAACAAGCCTCCAAAGAAAGCTATCCTCATCCATGTATTCGACCAGTCAAATAAACTTCCCGAGGCATCTCCTCCCCTGTATCCGCCAAACATATGGCTAAGAGCCGAAGGATAAGTGATAACAGCAAGCCCAAGGCTTATAGCGCAGCCCCCAACATATATCAGGGCATTCCTCAGGTCTTTTCTCACAAAGAAAATCCATCCCGCCACCATCACACCAATAGACACAAAGAAAAAGATATAAAAATACTGGATCAAAAAGCCTATATACGAAGTAATCATTATAGGCAAAAGGCTCTTTAGACAAAAATCCTTAAGCTCCAGGCTGTTGTTATCATAGTCCTGAATAAGCCTGACATGAAACAGCGCGCAGGCAATAACCGCCGCGCCAAGCCACGCATACATCCTGATCAGCATGTTACAGGACACCGTCTGGGGATTCAGGCCCCAAAACACCAGAGTCATGATCTCCACAAAAAACGGAAGTTTAAGCCGCTCCATCAAAAGACACAGAAGCAAAAAAGATACTCCAAACGCCAGCAGATTAGTGATTATCCCCGTCCACTTGGTAAACTGCTCCGGCACCAGCGAACATGCCGTATGGAATATAAAATAATAAAAAGGCGGATGCACATCCCAGGACTGCACCAGCTTAACCAGGCCGTAATTAAAGCCCTCGCCCTTTTTCACCACAAACTCATCAAGTATCGTCTGCCGATCCTGCCACTCCCTGTCCGGCTGATAAAGCCCCAGGCTTCTGTTTGTGGAATAGTAGGTATAATACTCATCCTCATGAAACCCTGACTTCACAAAGCCGTAGAAAACGCTCGCAAACAGCGAAATGGCAAATATCAGGCCAAAAATAGCTTTCTTCATCAGATCATAGTCCCCGCAATCTGGCATGTATTGTTCTCACCGCCCTCGGAGCGATACCAAGCAGCGCCAGATATATCTTCTGCCTGGATGTAAGATATTTATTCCCCAGCATCTTTCCAAAGCCGGATCTGATATTTCTGACAACGCCAACATAGAAGTCGTTGTCCTTAGTCATCTTGGAAATCGGAATATGCAGCAGATAATCCAGCCTCTGGACAAAGCCAAATCTCTCTGCCACCTCAACCAGCCCAGGATGGCTCTTTTTTACCAGCTCAAGCGCCACATCGGCGTTCCTTACGATATCCGTAAATACAGAAGGAAAATAGTCCTTATCCTCCTTCTTTTTCCTGGAGTTACTGCCTGTCCGGTAAAAGACATGATAGCACTGGGAAGGGAGCAGAATAAGCTCATCCACCTTTTCCAGCATATGTATCATCAGGTAAAAGTCCTCGTTGAGCTCCCCTTCCGGAAATCTCATATCCTCAGTAAAGAGTTCCCTCTTGGTGAGCTTGGTACAAAATGACGCATCTCCCGTGTGCATCAAAAGAGTTCTTAGATGCTCTTCAGAAGGCTCTTTAATCTCATGTTCAAAAGGCGGAAGTACATCAGGGAGCTTCTCTCCGCTCTCGGCGATCTCATCTCGCCCTATCTGCACCATATCTGCATTATTTCTGACAGCCGCTTCCATAATCAGCGAATACATATTTTCAGAAATGAAATCATCGCTGTCAATAAAGCTCAGATAATCGCCGGTAGCCGCATCGATGCCCACATTCCTGGCACTGCTGGAACCACCGTTTTTCTTGTGAATGACCTCCACATTGGATATCTCCCGGGCCAATTCATCTGCTTTAGCGGCAGTCCCATCAGTAGACCCGTCATCAACTATTATTATCTGCAAAAGAGCTTTAGGATAATCCTGATCTGCAACGCTCCTAACACACTTCTCCAGGAGGTCCTCCACGTTGTAGGCCGGTATGATAACTGATATGCTGTTTTGAAAATCAGGCATCTGCCACCTCCGAAGTGTTCATCTGATCGTAAAGGTCTTTTCCTAGGAGAAATATTGCCACAAGGAGCATAACTGTAAGGGGCCAGAGCTTTTCGACAGTGGCACCGAACAAAAATCTGGAATAGGTAACTATTGAGACAAACTGCATGATAACACATACCACGGATCTTCTAAAGCCCAGAACGGCATAGACCGCTGCCAGCATTTCAGGAAGATATCCGTATCTCTCGTGCATAACAGGCAGCACGAAAAGCGTGATCTCCATGGTAAATATGGCCATGGTTACCATAAAGGTACCAGTAACGGCAAACTTCCTGCCGCGGATTACGTAGGCTACAAACGCCAGCACTGCCACCGCAGCCATGGTTCCCGCTGCGATAATCATCTGTCTGGTGTCCACAGGAAGCGAGTCGCTTATAACTGCATAGATGTTTGCGTAATTCATGGTCAGCCTGTTATAGGTTTCAACCTGCTTGCTGTACACACTTATAAGCTCAGAAAATTTTCTACCGGCTATCATCGCAGGAATCATGGTGACAAAGAGAATTATCGGCACAACAAAAATATATCGTGCTTTAATTTTGTCTTTTAACCATATTATTATCAAGAAAGGAATGATGAACACTGCCTGCTGTTTAAAGGAGTATGCCAGGGCAAAATAGATAAAAATACGCATGTTATTGTTTTTTAGAACATGCAAAAACGCCAGCAAAACAAATGCCGTGTAAATGGAATCACACTGTGCCCAGGCACCACTGTTTAATACCGCAGTTGGAAGCAGCGTTGCGATTGCAAACGCCATAGTCGACTTGGATACGTCTCCGTCAGTAACGTGATATGTTATCCTGAATATCGTCACAGCGCAGACCACATCAAAGATGACCGAAACGCCCTTGATCAGGTGCATATCGTTGCCATCAATGTAGTGCAGAAGTACGATTACATACTGATACATGCACCCGTAGTTAATGGTGCTATCCTCGCTCACACCGGGAGTAATCCCAAGATACGCCCAGCCACCGGCTCTGTGGCACTCCTCCATCCAGGGGCCCAGAAAATGGTAGTAATCCCCGGATTCAAAATCAAACAGAAACCATCTGATCGAGATTCCCACAGCAAAAATAAACGCCAGAAAGAACAGATCAACTATTCTAAACAGGACGTCTCCAACCTTTATTTCGCTGTCCAAAACCTCATCCAATAACTTCATCTGCTTACTCCAGGCGGTTTTTCTCCTGCATTGTCCGAAGAAAACCGGGAGGTGATATTATAGTAGCCCTGCTCATGGGGCCCTCGTTAGCCATGGAAGGCGTATTTCCCAATTCGTATTCCCGGCAGAACCTGACCAGCTCTGCTGCGGCTTTTTTAGCATTCCATGTGTTATTTATTGTCTCAGCAGCTCTTTTTCCAAGCTCTCTGATCCAGGCGAGCTCTTCAAAAAGGCTCTCTAGCCTGTCATAGAACTCATCAAAACTGCCCTTGCCATATGAAAGGCCATTCACGCCATCCTCAATCAGGAATGGCACAGCTCCTGCCTCACGGGATGCCACAACAGCGCAGCCGCTCTGCATTGCTTCGTTGACAACTGCTCCCCAGCCTTCGAGGTAATTGCTGGTGAAAAGAAATACATCCGCCCCTCTCATGACTTCCAAAACCTCTGAGGGTGCTTTGGAGCCCGTAAGGTTAACTTTGCCTTCCAGATGAAGCTCTTTTACCATATCTTCAAGACTGGCCTTTAATGGGCCGTCACCAACTATATCAAGTGTAAACTTAATATTTTTCTGATCCAATTTGTGAGCTGCCTTTACCGCGAACTCCGGGTGTTTGAGATCTATGAGCCTGCCTGCCCAGCAAAGCTTTATCTCGTCTGTTAGTTCCCCCTTCTCAAAAGGCTCTTTTGCCGAAGCATCGGGGAAATATCCCCACTTCATCATCTTGCCGGGATAGCTCCCTATCAGGTTAAAATCAGATGCCACGTAGGCTCCCGTACAAAGGAGATATACGGGGGATCTGCGGAATTTGTAGTGTTCGTGGTACTTCTTTATAAGGCCTCTTGGGCTGAACATCTTCCACTGTCCCTCGCGGTATATTCTCTCGCTTATGCGAAAAGACAATTTTCCGGAGGAGAGTCTTTGCTGCTCAAGATCAGCTATCTGATCCTCGGTCCAGCCAAATAAAGTGACATCGCTATTAAGGATAAGCTCTTTGGCCCTTTCAGGCTCCTCATAGTAGCGGACAACGTAAGGGTATGCACTCTCGTCCACGCCCCAGCCCATCTGGATACGCTTCTGCTCCATTGGCATGACCTGGACAAAGAAGAACTCCACATCGACGCCAATCTCGCTCATCGCTGTGCAAAATGGCAGCTGATGGTGATTTATGTAGTTGGACGCAAATGTTATCCTCAATGGTTTGTTTCCTTACCTGTCGTAAATGTCTTTGTATACTTCAATGAGCCTCTTGTAGTTGGTGTCTGCGTTGTGGGTTATGCGGGCATGGGTGCTGGCATTGTCCCCGTATACGCAGGCGATCACGGGCTCGTCCCAAATCTGAAGGATGGCCTTTGAGAGGGCCTCCACATTTCCTTTTTCGAAAAGGACTCCGTCCTTGTTCTCGGTGACCATGTCGGGGATTCCGCCGGTTTTGGATGCAACCACTGGAACTCCAAGGAGCATGGCTTCTCCCAGTGAATTAGGAGAATTTTCAATTACAGAAGGGCAGACAAAAACGCTGCTCTTAAGGAACTGCTCCTTCATCTCCTGCTCAGAGAGCATTCCCACCATAGTGACTTTCTTTTTGAGCTTGCCCTTGGATATCAGGCTCTTAATGTATTTGCCGTAGGCGCTGGCCCGCATGAAATACGGATATTTGCTCTCGCCGCGGCCGATTATGTTATTCCCGGCAACGTACAGATGGGCGTCGGGGTATTTCTCCAGGATCTTAGGCATAGCCTGTAGCATGAAATGAAAGCCCTTGAGCGGATAGTCTCCCTGAGAGAGGAAAATGCTGTGGGGCTCTGCTTTTTTCTCGCTCCATTTGCCCATGTAGAAGCACGGTCTCATGGTCTCGTTCATGTGGTAATACTTAGCAGAAGGATTGATCTCGGCGCACTGCTGCTTGTCAAAGGATGTTCTGCCGGTTATGTTTCCTGCCAGCATGATGGATTCTCTCTCATGCTCGCCTCGTATCTTGTACTTCTCCTGCTGCTGCATTAGGGAGTCGTCTTTAAGCCTGTCCCTGAAGGTAACTGTTCTCTGGACATTCTCCGGGATATCTGCCATATACTCTTTTGCAATAACGCTGCAGATGCCCTGAATTCCCAGAAGAACCTTGTCGGGATTGCCAAAGGCCCTGATCATGGCAAGGGTATGGGGGAACTCTGTTCCAAAGATGTGCACAATATCCGGCTCAAAGTCATCTAAAATGACATGGAACCGGTTCTCCACTGTCCCATCGTAGATCTCGGGATGAAGAAGGTCCTCTCGAAAGCCGTAGTAGGTAATGCCGTCAATCTCCTCCCTGGAAGATGCGATCTCGCCATCAGACGGAAAGCATATGCCAAGAGTTATCTTTTCATCATCCTTTTTATTATCTTTTATTCTGTTAAGACATCCTGTAAGCCAGCCTTCCCGTACGGAATACGGAAGGTTATGAGCTATGGCATAGGCAGGAAGCATGATATTGCATAACCAGAGAACTTTCAAGTTAGTTACTCCTCGTCTTTAATTCTTTTTACCTCTGAAGCGATAGATAAAATTCTTAAGGGCGTTGTAGGGAACCGCCGTGACCTTATTGGAGGATATCAGGGTCCTGAGCCAGGCAAAGGTCACCACCCTGAGGAAATCATATTTGCGGATCTGGGATGCGGGAAGATACATCTTGATGATATCTTTCCTCTCCTCCTCAGAAATTTTCCTGTTCTGATCTGAAAAGCCGCCGCCCTCATAATCAGCAATTATCAGCGGCATGTATACCGTCTCAGCCTTCTCCCTGTAGTAGCAGCGAAGGAACTGCTCGTAGTCGGCCCTTACCTTGTACTTGAGATCAAAGGGATTTCTCTTGACCAGTCTGAGGTCATAAAAGCACGCCTGATGTGAAGGAACATTTCTATAGCAGGCATAATCGTCGATCACAGGATTGGAGGTCACCTTGGTACCTGTGGAGCTGTCAAAGATATCTCCGTAGTAAATGGCAGGAAGGGTTGTCCCCTCCCTGAGATTCCTGTCAACAATCTGCTTGTGCACGTCCCTAAGAACATTCTCGTTCCTGAAATAATCACCGCAGTTTAAGAAAAACACGTAGGATGGGCTCTCAAGCGCCTTAATATCATCATCAAGAGAAGCTATGGCGATATTCATGGCGTGATAAATGCCATTGTCGCAGCTCTCCATAAGAGTTATCCTCTTGTTACTGTCTTCACCGGCGGTCGCCACATCATATGCTGCTCTTAACTTCTCCAGAGAACCGTCCGTGGACATACCGTCCTTGACCAGGATCCTGTAGTCTGTATAAGTCTGTCTGGTTATGCTCTCCACCGTCTTAAGGAGCTTGTCACCGGCATTATATGAAACAACTATTATTGTAAAAAAAGCCTTCTTCATAGTGTCTTTCCGTGGTCAACGCCCTGGCACAAAAGCTTGAGACTGCGCCAGAACCCTTTTTCCTTGCACATTTCTTTTCTGTTTTTAAATATCCATCTAAAGCCCATGGCCTTAGCCATTTTTTCATACAAAAAGTGGTACAGAACTCCTCTGTCGTAAAAGAACTTGTCCGTATATCCACTGAACCACGTGGAGTGCCCCGGTTTCTCTTTTCCCAGATACACATCTGTCCGATAGATTGCGAGCCCCGCCTTAAGGCAGTCATGTAAAAAGAGTGAATCCTCTCCGTTCATGTATGGCGCGCCGCCGCCAAAAAGGAGCGAGTACTTAACTCCGCTGGCAATGAGCTTGTCCCTTCTGGCACAAATAGCATAAGCAGGATATCTTCCGTAATTGCGCCAGTTGACCCTGGCAAAATCCGTGTTCCAGTAGGTCTCCCTGCCCTCCTGAGCCTTAACATTAAAAAGAAGCACATCCGCCTCGGGATGGGCATCAAATTCCTTCACGATTCTGCCGGCATAACCTTCGTCGTAGATAATGTCGTCGTCGCCAAACTGGATCAGCTCATGATCAGAGTGCTCAAGGGCTGTATTCCTGGAAAGGCCAACACCCTTCTCGCGCCTTATTATCACGCTAACCTTGTGTCCACCGAAGTCGAAGGCCTTATCCGAAGGCGTCTGATCCGCCGGAGCCTTATTGCCAATGAGCTGGTTCACAATGCACGCGTCGGACTCAAGGCCCATTGCGGCCGGAAGCTTGTATGGGTCCTTGTTGACTGCAGATATTAAGATTTGTAATCTGTCGTTTACCATCTGGTCACCGTCACGAATTCTTGCGGGCTGTTATCTGGTTCTCCTCAACGCCCTCTGTGCTGTCCGGGGTAAAGAGGATCTTGACTGTAAGAAGCATCAGCTTGATATCAAGCCACACGGAATAGTTCTCAATATATGTCAGATCCAGCTTGAGCTTGTCATAAGGTGTGGTGTTGTATTTGCCATAAACCTGGGCGTAACCGGCAAGTCCGGCCTTGACTTTCATTCTGAAAGCAAACTCAGGCATTTCCTCTAAGTACTGTTTGATGATCTCAGGGCGCTCAGGCCTTGGTCCTATAAAGGACATATCACCCATCAGTATGTTAAAGAGCTGTGGAAGCTCATCAATTCTGCAGGATCTGATATATTTACCGATCGGTGTTATTCTGGAGTCGTTCTTGGATGCAAGCCTTGCAACTCCGTCTTTCTCCGCATCAACCTTCATGCTGCGGAACTTCATGATCTTGAATTCCTTCATGTCCTTGGTGCATCGAATCTGCTTGTAGAGAATCGGCCCCTTGTCATAGCTCTTTATCAGGATGGCTGTGATCAGCATGATGGGCGATGTGAGTACGATCAGGATCAGTGAAAGGATGATATCAAAAAACCTCTTAATAGCCCTTTTCTCGATCTTGATTGAATACTCTCTAAGGAGCAGAACCGGCGTATCGAATAGATGGAGCTGATCTGAGCCCTTTAAAAGAACATCTGTTATCTTAGGCATCACGTAGATTCTGATGTTTCTGCCATAGCAGTACTTAACCAGTCCGTTTCTGAACTGACTGGGAACATCCCAGATAACTACTCCGTCGTAGTTGCCGAGGCACTCTTTGTAAACCGCATCGATACCCTCGGAGATATTCATCTTCTTGGCGATGTGATACTTGTCTTTTCTTGTATTGAATTTGCGCTCTATATCATCCACCGGATAAACTCCGCTCACCAGAAGCAGCTCTCTTGGCGGGAATATCCGCATATAAATAGCATTTGTTATATGAGACCACAAAAAGGCTATCAGCAGCTGCAGCCCAAAGATCTCCAGTATCGGTATAACAGGAACCAGCCAGTTGTTTAAAAGAGCTATCTGGAAATAGGAAATGAAATTCACCATAAAAAGGGCGAAAATCTGGGAAAAGAATACGTCCATAGGGCGCAGATACCCAATTTTCAAGCCTCCATAGGTGTTGGAAAAGAATAAAAGCAGGATAAAATAGATGGCCAGAATAAGAACATGACCACGAAAATAGAGCTTAAGTCCGTTACCCAGCTGATATCCGTCCTGACTCACACGGGGACTGGATACTATCGGATAGTAGACATTAAACCAAAACCAGGCATATACAGCTGTCTGCATACACAGCCCAACAAACGCCAGAAACAAAACAAGGATTCTCTTTTTTGATTCTCTTTGTTTCATACTCTCCCAAGGCAGTTACAACCTCCTAAAGGTTGCCCTTACTGCCCATCCTCCAAAATAAAATAGTGACTGAGCCACTGAAAGGTCTGCAATATTCCTGTAAAGGAACCAGATCCTGTAAAGAGCCACAAACTTGTTTGAAGAAAGTGACTTCGCCGGCCTTCTGTAGATGGCCAGATTCTCATCAAGACCATATGCCACATATCCACTCTTTAGTATCCTCCACCATGTGGCTGTATCCTCGCTGGGTACGCTTGGCATATGGATTATTTCCATGTCGATCTTTTCTGTGTCAAACATTACCGTAGTGGTAAAGATAATGGTCCTGGACAGGGCCTGCTTAAAGTTCAGTGTCTTTGGCACATGAACGATCTTGCCGGTAGGATTTGCCTGCTCATCTCCAAACTCGTAGGCATGGAAACAGAAAGCTGCACCGGTCTTCTCCATGTAGGCTACCTGTTTCTCAAGTTTGTCAGGCATCCAGACATCGTCCGCATCAAGAAATGCTATAAATCGTCCGGATGACTGGTCTATACCGGTGTTTCTGGCTTCAGCCGCGCCCTGGTTAGTTTTCTTGCGGATGAGACGGATTCTTTTACCCTGATTACGGATAAAATTCTCGATGACATCGGCGCTTCCGTCTCTGGATGCGTCGTCCACCAGGATCAGCTCCCAGTCCTTGTATGTCTGTTCACAGACCATTTTAATGGTATTTTCAATATAATTTGCTGCGTTATACACAGGAACAATAATGCTGACCATCACAGTTCCTCTTTAACAATGTACAGCGGGCGGTTCTTGACCTCCAGGTAGGTCTTGGAAAGATACTGACCAACGATGCCCACGCAAAAGAGCTGTACGCCGCTTACAAACAATATGATACAGGCCATTGATGCCCAGCCCACGGCATTGTGGGGATCTCCAACGGTCCACTGTCTGATGATGATCGCAACGATAAACACAAATGAAATAAGGCAAAAAAGCACGCCAATAAATGATGCCATGGCAAGAGGCGCTGTGGAGAAGGCCATGATGCCGTCAAGGGCATATACAAAGAGCTTCCAGAAGGACCACTTGGTCTCTCCCTTCTTTCTCTCAATGTTCTCAAACTCAAGCCATTTGTTCTTAAAGCCAACCCAGCCGAATATTCCCTTGGAAAAGCGATTGTACTCCTCCATGGAGAGGATCGCGTCAACGAACGCTCTGTTCATCAGGCGGTAATCTCTTGCTCCGTCGACGATTTCTGCGTTGGTCATCTTATTGATTATCTTGTAGAACTTCCTTGCAAAGAAGGATCTGATGGGCGGTTCGCCCTTTCTGTTAACTCTTCTGGTGGCAACTGAGTCATAGCCTTCCTCCGCAAGAGCTTTGTACATGTCAGGAAGAAGCGCCGGCGGATCCTGAAGATCGCAGTCCATAATGGCTACATAGTCGCCCTTGGCACTCTTAAGGCCGGCATACATGGCTGCTTCCTTACCAAAGTTTCTTGAAAAACTAACCAGGTGAACTCTGTTATCTCTCTGGATCAGCTCTTTTACCCTATCTACTGTGGCATCCCTGGAACCGTCATCCACAAAGATAAGCTCCATATCTACATCCTGAGACTTAAAGAACTCCTCGTTCTTCATAAGCTCATCATAAAAGTCTGAAACATTCTCCTGCTCGTTGTAGCAGGGTACTATTACACTGAGTAATTTCATCAAGGCCATCCCCTGTGATTGATTAATAAACGTCGCAAAATGCGCATTCCTATTCAATATTCTACACTCATTGCCCCAGTCTTTCAACGAACAAAAAATTTGCATTAATATATGAATGTATAGTAAAGTATGGTAGAATAAAAGCTCGTTTAAAAGCTTATTATACTTACAAATAATTAAGGAGAATATATGGCTAAAAAAGCACTTATTACCGGCATTACCGGACAGGATGGTTCTTATCTTGCTGAGTTCTTATTAGAGAAGGGCTATGATGTCCACGGCATAATCAGAAGATCCTCCGTTGACTACAGAGAGAGGATTGCTCACCTTGAGGGACGCCCCAATTTCCACCTTCACTACGGTGACCTGGGAGATTCCATGAGCATCCTTGGCGTTGTTTCCAAGGTTCGTCCAGACGAAATATACAACCTGGCAGCACAGTCCCACGTTCAGGTTTCATTTGATTCACCGGAATTTACAGCTGATGTGGACGCAACAGGTGTCCTCAGGGTTTTAGAGGCAGTTCGTCTTTGCGGCCTTGCTGATACCTGCCGCATCTATCAGGCTTCAACCTCTGAGCTCTACGGCAAGGTTGAGGAGGTTCCTCAGAACGAGAAGACTCCTTTCCACCCCTACAGCCCATACGCTGTTGCCAAGCTCTATGGCTTCTGGATCGTAAAAGAGTATCGTGAGGCCTACAACATGTTCTGCTGCTCCGGAATTCTCTTTAACCACGAGTCAGAGCGCCGCGGAGAGACCTTTGTAACCCGTAAGATCACTCTTGCCGCTTCCAGAATCGCCCAGGGCAAACAGGACAAGCTTTATCTCGGTAATCTCTCCAGCCTTCGTGACTGGGGCTATGCCAAGGATTATGTTGAGTGCATGTGGCTGATCCTTCAGAACGACAAGCCTGAGGACTTCGTAATCGCAACAGGTGTTCAGCACTCAGTTCGTGAGTTTGCTCAGCTGGCCTTCCACTATGCAGGAATCGAGCTTGAGTTTAAGGGTGAAGGCGCAGACGAAAAGGGCTATGACAAGGCTACAGGCAAGGTACTCATTGAGGTATCCCCTGACTTCTACAGACCTACAGACGTAGTTAACCTCTGGGGTGATCCTACCAAGGCAAAAGAGAAGCTCCACTGGAATCCGCAGACCACATCCTTTGAGGATCTTGTTCGCATAATGGTAGAGCACGACATGGCCAAGGTTGCCGTTGAGAGAGCCAACGAGCACGTTGAATTCAACCTGGCTGAGTTCCTTGAAAAGGGAATCGATAAATAATTTTTGAAGGTATAAAGAAATGATGGAAAAAAACGCTAAGATCTACGTAGCCGGTCACAGAGGAATGGTTGGTTCCGCAATCGTAAGAGAGTTAGAGAGACAGGGCTACAACAACATAATCACCAGAACCCACAAGGAACTGGACCTCATCAGACAGGATCAGGTAGAGAAGTTCTTTGAAGAGGAGAAGCCTGAATATGTATTTCTCGCAGCTGCCAAAGTCGGCGGCATCATGGGTAACTCCGAAGCCCTTGCAGACTTCATGTACGAGAACATGACCCTTGAGATGAACGTAATCCACGCAGCATGGAAGAACGGCTGCAAAAAGCTTGAATTCCTTGGTTCTTCATGCATCTACCCAAGAATGGCGCCTCAGCCCATGAAGGAGAACTGCCTCCTTACATCAGAGCTTGAGAAGACCAACGAGGCATATGCCCTTGCCAAGATTTCAGGCCTTAAGTACTGCGAGTACCTCAACAAGCAGTACGGAACAGATTATATCTCAGTTATGCCCACAAACCTTTATGGACCTAACGACAACTATCACCCAACCCACTCACACGTACTTCCTGCTCTTATCCGCCGCTTCCATGAAGCCAAGGAGCAGAACCTTCCATACGTAACCTGCTGGGGAGACGGCTCACCGCTTCGTGAGTTCCTCTATGTGGATGACCTTGCTAACCTGTGCGTATTCCTTATGAATAACTACTCAGGCGATGAGACAGTAAACGCAGGTACAGGAAAAGAGCTGACTATCAAGGAACTTACTGAAAAGGTAGCAAAGATCGTCGGCTATACAGGCGAGATCCGCTGGGATCCTTCTAAGCCAAACGGTACTCCAAGAAAGCTTCTTGATGTTTCCAAGGCAAAGGAGCTTGGCTGGACTTACAAGACAGAGCTGGACGACGGAATCAAGCTCGCTTACGAAGATTTCAAGAACAACCCTATGAGGGCTGAAAGATAATAGATACGAATAATAAGACCCATCACCTGTTCATTGATATTGAAGGTGATGGGTCTTTTGTTTTAGTTTTGAACCGCTTTAAATCCATCCGCGATAATGCTTCCCATGAGTTCAACCTCACCGGACACATCGTGTGTGGATGCAGGGAATGGATCATATCCCACCTGATCGCCGCTTGCCGGATAATAAAAGGTTATTCCTCCCATTTCGTAGGAATTGACCTCATATTCACCGTAATCCTGCTGACGAACAAGATAGTCTGCGTTAAAACGCGCCGCATCTTCTATGACAAGATTTGCGCCTTTATAAAGAAGCCAGGCAAGGAAACATACTGTAACGGCTTTTACGGCATATCCCTTTATCTCATCCCCAAATCTGTCAAACAAAGTAATAATGAGTCTTCCAAGGATAACCGCTGGCGTAAGGAACACATAGACAACGCCGTATCTGATAAGCGGGGCACTCAGGAACCAGAACAGCAGACAGCATATCAGGGTTCCTCCAATCGTTAGATAATCCGCAACTCTCAGCCTGCTTCTGCGACCAATTTCAAATATCTTGGCCTTTCCGATGTTTCTGATCTTCTCAGACCGCTCACCCGCAAGCACAATAAAGAAATAAACCATATAGATAACAAACGCCACTACTGAGATCATGTCCAGGATCAGCATGAGCTTGTTGATCCCTGATATTCCCTGAAACCAGGCCGGAACCCATTCTCCAAAGGAAAGATTTCCATAGGCCGCCACATCATTATACCCCCTGCCAAAGGTCCTGATCTCCAGGGCATCGTAGGCCGCAATCCCCTTGGGTATCTTCCATGCAAGCTTGAAAAGATCAATGAATGTAACAGGATAAAGAAGCCATCCGGACAATATGACATTTCTAAGCAAAAACGGAAGCACAATAACAAACGCCAGTACCACAGACAGCCAGAAAGCCCTGAACTTCTCCACCGTTCTGTCCTTCATCAGCCTGTAAACAGGCACCACAGACAAAAGAACCATCGGTGCCGCCGACAATTTGATCGTTATGGCAAATATTCCCAGCAAAGCCAGAAGTATATAGGGAACATAGGACTTCTCATGCCGCACATACATATCAAGCCAGTGAATGATCACGTAGAATACAAGACATGAAAGGAAATAGTCAGATGCCGGAGCCACCATCTCATCATAGATAGTAAAGAGATAGTATATGGCTGCCAGTCTGGCAAAATCCGATATCACAGGGCGACCCCTGCGGATGAAATTTTTGATATCTACGCACTGCCAGGCAAGGAGTAGCGCAAAAAATCCTGACATTGCATGAAGGGATTTCTCCCCTAAAAAGCTGAAACTGTAAAGCGCAGAAAGCGGAAAGGCCGCACTGTTATATGCCAGCCTTACATGAAGATTTCCAAGACCTCTGATGATGCCGTAGTCCTCTATCCAGTGGATAGCCTGGGCATGATAGAGATCGGAATCATAATGCATTATGCCATGGGAAGCCCCATAGGCCATGATAAGGAAAACTGCCAGATAGACAAAGACATTGCCTCTGGATCTTAACTGAATAAAAGAGCTGTAGAGATCGGATAAAAGCTCATATTTGTAAAAAACCGCTATCACAACACAGACAAAAACCAGAAATATATTGGCTCCGAGTGCCACCCTTGTGAAAAGGCTCAGCACCTGTGCATACACGGTTGCAACAACAACGCCCGTTATTATATAGCTTTCTCTGTACTTACATTCATATCTTTTGGGATTCTTAGTCTTTTTTCTGTCCTTAGAGTGAACCTTACCATGCCCCTTTTTGTGTTCCATACCGGGCCAGTTCACAAAAGACATCAAAAAGCCATATCCCAAAAGATACGTTGTGATTATGGCATATGTCCATACTAGCAATACAGTAAGCATTGATCCGATGCCCCCAGCAGCAAATAATGATCAAAGGTTACAAGTAACTACCCCTACAACTATTCCAAGGAGTGCGCCAAAGAACACCTGTGACGGTGAATGTCCGACGAATTCCTTGAGTTTCTCCTCAGGAGATACATCACTTCCAAGTTCAGCAAACAAATCCATCATATTGTTGATGACTTTGGCCTGCTTTCCCGTTTCACGCCTTACGCCCATGGCATCATGCATAACGATAAGGGCCAGAATTGCCGTTACAGCAAATTCAAAGGTATCAGGTCCATAGTAATATGCCGTGGAGGTAACCAGCGCCATAACAGTGGCGGAGTGAGAACTTGGCATACCGCCATCTCCAATGAGTCTCTCAGGATTAAAATTCTTATTAACGGCAACATAGATAACAGTTTTTAGGATCTGTGCTATGAGCCATCCCCAGAATGATGCTATAAGTATTCTGTTATTGAGTAGTGCATTAACAAAATCCATTAAATAATCTCCTTGAGATACTCCTCAATAGCCTGGTGCCAGTCTGCAAACATAAAGTCTGAAGTGAGCTTGAACATATAGTTCTCCAGTATGCTATAAGCAGGTCTTGGAGCTGCCTGTGGATTCTTGGCAGCATATTCTGCTGTTGTGACATGGTTAACCCTTGTGGATTTTCCTGCCAGTCTGAAGATCTCCTCAGTGAAATCTGCCCAGTTTGTGTCACCTTCACAGGTTCCGTGGAAGGTTCCGTAATTTTCTGTTCCAAGAAGGAAATGGATTGCCTTAGCCAGCTCTTTTGTGCTGGTAGGAGTTCCAAGCTGATCCTTAACAACGCTTACTTCATCGTATTTCTCAGAAAGGCCAAGCATTGTCTTAACAAAGTTCTTACCATCGCCGTAAAGCCATGCTGTTCTGATGATAAAGAAGTCCTTAGCGAACTGTTTTACCATCTCTTCTCCTGCCAGCTTGGTCTTACCATAAACACTTACAGGGCCTGTCTTGTCAAATTCGATGTATGGTCTTGTGCCGTTACCCTCGAATACATAGTCTGTGGAAACATGTACAAGCTTAGCACCAACCTCTGTTGCTGCGATAGCGAGGTTTCTTGGTCCGATGGCGTTGATCTTGTATGAAAGATCAATGTCGCTCTCCTGTTTATCAACAGCAGTATATGCAGCACAGTTGATGATTGCGCTGGCTCCGCTCTTTCTGGCCAGATCAACAACCGCGTCAACATTTGTAATATCAAGTGGTATTATTCCCTCTCCCTGAAATACGTCTGTATTGATAAGCTCATATTTGTCTGCGGGAAGTTCCTTGTTTATTGCGCGTCCAAGCTGTCCATTGCAACCGGTAACTATAATCTTTTCCATCATTAAGACTCCTTCTCTATGTCTTTTGCAATATGAAACATTTAGCGGACGACATTCCTGCCGTCCGCTTCTAATTCTAATCAACAGTCAAAAACTATCAGCCTGTGTACTCTACACCATTGATCTTGAACTTGGAGAATGACTTGCCCTCAAGCTGGATTACAAAGATCATAGTTCTTCCAGTGTTGAATGTAACCTCTTCTCCGTTCTCATAGTAATATGTTGTAGGTTCATAATCGCTGTTCTTTTCCCATGTAATATGAGCGATCTTGCCCTTTGTGATGAAGTAACCATCTCTGGTGTTATCATGCATCTGATAAGCAAGGTAACCATTGTCATCACGAACCTCGTGATATGTTCTCTGGATGATAATGTTTGCAAATGAAAGCTGTTCTCCTGTAAGAGCATCCTTCTGAGGTGATCCGTAAAGTGTCTTGAAGTAAACGCCCTTGTCAGCATCATACTTAAGAGCTGATTTTGTAACAGGGAAGCATCCGGACATGTCGATCTCTGTAGCATCTACAGCAGAGTACTCCTCAAGAGTATTAGGATTGGAATATCCTGCAAACTTGAAGTGTGACTGTCCTTCGAACTTATCCTTGTGCTCTACAGCAAAGCCTGACTTGCTGATAGCTGCTGTAACGTGCTGTCCGTCTGTGAAAGCTGTGTGCTCTGATTTGCTGTTCGGTGGATCTCTGAAGAATGCACCGTAGTCTGAACCCATAACACCGCCTACACCGTTGAGGTTATCAACATCCTCACGTGTAAGGATTGTCTTAACATAGAGCTCAGGTCCGCCGTAGTGAACGATAATAGGATCGTACTCAAGAGCTGCGTAAACAAAGTAGTCACGAATACTACGGATGTTACCGATCTTCTCAAGACCTTCCCAGTTCTCAAGGATACCCATCTGACGGCTCATGCTGCCCTCTTCCATGATCTCATAGAATACAGCTACATTGCTGAGTCCGTACTGAGGCTGAGCCTCTTTATTGATAGGATACATAACTGCCAGTGGTCTGTTGGTGTTGATCTTCTCATCAACCCACTGGTTTGTGAAATAACTTCTTACCATTCCCTCTGCAGGTGGAACGTCCTCATCAACAACTTCCTCTGCAGGAGCCTCTGTAGTCTCAGGAGTTGTCTGCTCCTGAACAGTATCAATCTTCTCTACGCTGATACCAACAACTGCTTCATCACTTGATTTGCCACAACCAATAAGCATAGTCACAGCAAGCCCTGTAACCAATGCTGCTTTTAACTTGTTCATTTTTAAAACTCCCTTTATTATTTTTTAAACTCATGTGATTTTAACACAAGATAGCTCACTCGCCAAGTCCTGTTTCAATTGCCTCTACAAGAGCCTGCATTGCTTCATCCTCATCAGGCCCGTCGCATCTAAGCTCCAGCTCATCTCCGCACTTGATGCATGCCCCCAAAACACTGAGTACACTCTTGGCATTGGCAGTGTTTTCGCCATAACCAAAAGTGATATGTGACTTGTAATTCATCGCCACCTTACACAGATTGCCCGCCGGGCGAAGGTGTAATCCCGTGGGATTTGTTATTACAACTTTTTTCGTTACCATATTGAAAGCTTTACTCCTCTTCTACCACAACATAAACACTGACTGTTCCCTTTAGCTTGACGCGATCAGGAAGAGTCCACTCCACATCTGCACTGTAGTTACCTGCCGCAAGCTCAGTCAGATCGTTACCGGTCAGGATGTTGTCCACCTTTACCGTTCCCCTAAGAGAATCTGCGCTTATTCCATTCAAAGCACTGGCAAGTCCCTGCAGTGTCACAGATACAGTCTCATACTCCGTATCGTCAACAGCAACATTAAAGCCCGGGGCTTCTCCATCCACAGTTATATTGGCTATCGGAACATCAAAGGTACGTGTCACCATAGGCTCTATATGTACAACCACTGAAACCGTACCGGAGAAATCAGGATCTCCGAAGTATACACCGGATGGAAGATACTGTTTGATCTCATATGTATAGTTCAGGTTTCCGGTACTGCCTGAAATATCAAGACCCGGATCATAAACCTGAATCTCATTAACTGACGAAATGTTGTTGCTCTTACCTGCTATAAGAATATGATCCGGATTGCTCTCAATCTCACCGGTCAGCATATATCCGGTCGCAGGCTCTCCATTAATAATATGGATGATAGGAACATACTTAGTCTCGTAGATAACTACGTTAACTCTTACAGTCTTGATGTTCATGGACACTAAAGATGTATCCAACGGCTCTCCCTCAGAATCCAGAAGCATGATATCTGCATCTGTTCCGATATTGGAAGTAAATCCGGTAACATCGACATCTACAGAAGCAGATGCAACCTTGTTTACCACTGACTCAGGACCGCTTATTCTAACCATGTTCTGATCAGTATTAACATCTCCTATCACATAGCCGTCCGCCAGTGATCCGGAGGTTGTTGCGCTAAGCACCAGAGATTTGGAAGCCTTTCTTTCAACGCTAAGCTTGACTACGTCAGAGCTGGTAACAAACTTCTCAATCTTGTCACGATATTTATTTGTGGTGACATTTATGCTCACTGTATTAAGGCTGGACAGGTCCTGAACATCCGCTGTGGCGACAATGTTGTTCTGGCTCAGTGAATCGATGATCGATCTGGGCGCATAGAGCGTCACAGAGCTGATGATATCACTGCCGTCCAGTATGGTGTATACCTGACCCTGATCCGTGATCAGATTGGTATTCTTAAGGGTAACAGGTATATTGGTATATCTTACTGATGTAATTGGGTCATTGATATTAGTTACGAGGAGCCAAACAACTATGGCAAAGATAAGTGATGCAAGCTTGAGCCCCCAGTTGGCCGTTAATCTCTTCATTTTTTAGCCCTGGCCTTTCTGGCAAGGTACCTGATGGGCGCTTCCTCTTCGTGCTTATCCTGAAGCTCACGAAGCCTTTCCCTAAGCCTGTCACTGTCAAGAGCCCTCTCAAGCTCTCCCTCATATGCAACACTTATTTTTCCTGTCTCCTCGGAGACGATGATTACAAAACAGTCTGCTGCCTCGGAAACTCCGATACCGGCACGATGTCTTGTACCAAGCTCCTTACCGATTCCCATGTTATCTGAAAGTGGCAGATAACAGGTTGCAGAAGTGATCCTGTCTCCACTTATAATAACTGCGCCGTCATGAAGCGGGGTATTATGTTCAAATATATTAATCAGCAGCTGGCTTGTTACTATGCCGTCTACGTCTATTCCTGTCCTCTCATACTCGGTGAGGGGATGATTCTTTTCAATAACAATAAGCGCACCGGTTCTGACCTTGGCCATCTCTACGCAGGCTCTTGTAATCTCGTTGAGGGTTTTATCCGAGAATCTTCCGGAGGTCTTTACATCGCCAAGGGAGAGTACATTGGAAAAGAAATTTTTCCTGCCCAGTTCTTCAAGAGCCTTACGAAGCTCAGGCTGGAGTATTACCACAATGGCAATGATAGCGATACTGAATACCCTCTCAACAATCCACAGAATAGTCGACATGTTGAAGAGAGCGCACACCAAAATAAACACAAGAATAACTATGACTCCCTTCAAGAGAGACCATAGCCTTGTGTTCTTGGCCCATACCAGAATGTGATATACCAGAAACGCAATAATAAAGATTTCCAGAACATCAGAAAACCTAAGTGATGGTATGTGCAGGCTTGTCCTATTAAAATCAAAAATCAACCCCATTCGATCCATGACTGCCCTTAAATCTGATTACTGCTGTGTTCTTGCGCGGTTTATCTTCTTTACCTTCCTCTCAGGTGTTGCAACGGTCACCTTGGGAACCGCCTTTACATAATAATAGTATTCGTCGTCTTCGAACTGAACCTTCTCAGTTCTGCTGTAATCCAGGTTAAATGCAAAGAACTCCACCACCAGCATGAGTAGTGCTGAAATGACGGTTCCGATGATCACACCCGGAATTGAAATCTGAGTATCACTCATGATATCTCCGATCAGGATGCTGATGATAAGACTAATAGCACCAACCACAACTGCTATCTTCCAGGAGTGATCAAAAGATGATCTCCTGATGAGATAAACCAGTATAAGCGCTACAGCAAAAGCAGCTATCATGACCATCATGGACTTGTTACCGATGATGCCTGACACGATAGTAGAGAACTCATTAGCTGCCTCTTCCACTCCATCACTTCCAAAGCTTGCGGCATTGGATGAGAAATACATGAGCATATAAGAAATTACAAGACCAAATGAAACTGAAACCACTGATGCAGGATTACCCAATAGTCCCATTGCAAGGGGCATTACATAGGGTATGCGCATGAAAAAGAAAAGCGGAGTCAGCAATACTGCCAGGGTATCCTTAGGTGAAAATCTGAAGTACAAAAGAAACATCAGAAGGAATACCACCAGCGCAATGAGTGCACATTCCACCGCCAGTGAATACAGGTGCCCTATTATAAATGCTGCAGCCACCAGGACGATAAAGTTCGGAGGCAGGATGGCGCAAAGAAGCGATGCCATCATAATGATGGCGCCATTAGTGAGCGCATCCATATATCCCAGCTTGCCGTTGATGAAGATGATGGTGATCAGCGCCAGAAGAAACTTCCAGATATATGTGATGTAAGTTTCATATTTGATGTAAAAGCGCTTTATGTACTGTTTGAATTCAAGTAATGATGTCATGTCATTGTTCCTTTTCGTATAGTCTGGCTAATTTCTTAAGATCTCCGTAATATGCCCTCATACTCTTACGCATTTTTGTGTATCGATAGGAATAAATGACATATGATGCAAGAGAATACACGCCAACAAGCAGGAGGTAATATCTCAAGAACCTCCTGCCGATAGCTAATAGATTATCCGTATTGTATAGAAGCGATAAAACTTCCTCAAAATTACAAAGTGCATAGGTCGCTACAATTATGGCGAAGACGATGGTAGCACTTATAAGCGACTTGATAACGTTGAATCCCACGTAGTCGCTCTTGAAATATGTGTTAATAGCGTCGTTCTTTTTGCCCTCGCGATCTATGAACGCAGCCATTTTGGTCATCAAAATGACTTTTTCTTCATTTAACATTGCTGCTCCTTAAGTATCCAGGAAGCGCATGCCAGCCTTAGGTTCCTTCTTAACCGGCTGCTGTAAAGCAGGCTTTGGTTTAGCAAAGGTGTTGTTGAGATTGTTGGCCATACTGTTCTTACACTTGGCACAGAATCTTCCTGTTGTTATAAGCTCTCCGCACTTCTCACATACAAGCTGTATTGGAGAATCCTTGGAGAACATAAGTCTCTCTTCACGAATCCACTGCTGAATCTGCTTGGTTGTAACCTTGCATTCCTCAGATATCTGTTTAAGACTTGCGCGTGGATTCTCTTCAATGTACTGTTTTACCCTCTGAAAGTCATCCTCTAGTGCTTTTCTGCAGGAGTCACAAATTGGTGGGCCTGCCACGTAGTTGAACATCTTTCCGCATCTTGAACAATTCCGTAAGTTCATAAGTTGACCTCCATATGTTTAAGTAGTTTGCCCGATAGCAAGTGTCAGAAAATATATCCTGTCCACCCCTGCCATCCGAAACTCATGGGCGATCTCATCAATAGTACTTCCAGTTGTATAAATGTCATCGATAATAAGTACGCATTTATATTTTACTGCATTTTTGGGTATAATAAAAGCTTTTTTCAAATTATTGCGCCGTCCTCTGACGTCCAATTCCTTCATGGGAGCGGTGTTTTTAACACGTCTTACAAGGTCCGCGCGCATGGAAATTCCGAGAACTTCAGAGACCTGCCTTGCATAGACTTCAGCCTGATTGTAGCCTCTCTTTCGCTCCTTGGCTGCATACATCGGAACCGGAACTATAGCTTCGATACCAAGTCGTTTTAGCTTCTTCCCCAGCCTTCTGGCAGTCTCTTTTGCATAAAAATACGCATATTCCTGCCTTCCCATATACTTAAACCTGTATATGGATCCGGAAATTGACCTGTAAACAAACACCGAATAACCCCTGTCAAAGACATGGTTCGCCGCCATGCAGTCTCCGCAGTACTCGGCATCTGACTTCCCCAAAGGTTTGCCGCATCTGGCGCAGGTCGCACCCTTTACGTATTCAATTTTCTTCTTACATCCTTCGTGGATAAGGGCGTCCTTAACAAGTCTTTCGCCTCTTAATTCCAGCACCGGAACCACCTTATCACACACGGGGCACCTTCTCGGGAAAAAGAAACTTAGCGCCCCGCTATTTCTAAATTGCATCAAATACTTCTGTAATCCTGTCCTTTAATCCTGTATATCTTTTTAGCTGCTCCTCATTCTCCACCATGCTGATCAGCGTCTGGCTGCTGCCCAGAATGCAAACAGTGCTCTTTGCTCTGGTGACAGCGGTGTAGAGAAGGTTCCTGTTAAGCAGCACTCTGGGCCCTCCCAGAATCGGCAAAACCACCGCCGGATATTCGCTTCCCTGGGACTTGTGTATGGTTATGGCAAAGGCATGCTCGATCTCATCCAGATCCCCAAAGGGATACCTGACTCTTCTGCCCTCATCAAACTCCACGATCATATCCTGGGAATACTCGTTGATCTCCGTGATAACACCCATGTCTCCGTTAAAGATTCCCGTTCCGGAGTCGATTGGAATATTATACTTGCCCATGATCTCCCAGGCGGCCTGATAGTTGTTCCTTATCTGCATAACCTTGTCGCCAACCCTGAATATGGAATCCCCGTAGGCATGCTCCTTCTTGGCAGCATCCGGAGGATTGAGATACTCCTGCAGTATGAGATTAAGCTGCTGCGCCCCAAGAGGTCCCTTTTTCATTGGAGTCAGCACCTGAATATCGTAGGGCTGTGCATCCACGTAGCTCGGAAGCTTGTCCCTTATCAGCTGTATCATGTGCTTGTAGATAACTCCCGCCTCGCTCCGCTCCAGGAAAAAGAAATCCCGGCTCTTGTTATCCAGTACCGGCTTTTCACCGTCGTGGATCCTGTGGGCGTTCATGACTATGTCGCTCTCCTCAGCCTGTCTGAAGATCTTTTTCAGATAGGTTGTGGGGAATTTCCCGCTCTCAATAAGGTCACGCAGCACCTGTCCCGGCCCAACGCTTGGAAGCTGCGAGCTGTCACCCACCAGAATGAGGTGCACTCCCGGAACCAGCGCCTTTAAAAGCGCATTAAAAAGATGGATATCCACCATGGACATCTCATCGATGATTATTGCATCTGCCTCAAGGGGGTTATCTCTGTTTCTCTCAAAGTGGACTCCGGAGGACTTCATGGCAGGATCATCACTCACCTGTCCCGACACCTCTAAGAGTCTGTGTATCGTACGAGCCTCATAACCCGTAGCCTCAGTCATTCGCTTGGCCGCTCTTCCCGTGGGCGCTGCAAGCATGATATCAAGCCCCGAGCTGGCGTAGTAACTGATTATGGTGTTGATAGTTGTGGTCTTACCTGTTCCGGGCCCGCCTGTTATGATGACGACGCCATTGGTTATACTGCTAAGCACCGCATTTCTCTGAAGATCATCCAGCTCTATTCCACGGCTCTTTTCCAGCGACATGATGCGCTGTCTGTACTCCTCTTCCTCTGCAGGAGTCACCTTCTCAGAAAGATTCAGACCCTCCAGCATAGCCGCACAGCCCTGTTCCTCATAGTAATAATTAGCCGCAAAAACATTCGAGTCATTCTTGCAGACCAACTTCCTGTCCATAACAAGGTTGGATATGTGAGTCTTGATACTATCCACACTGATCTCATATCCCGGCCTTGTCTGAAGCACCTGAACAGTCCTCTGGATCAGCTCATCCATAGGCAGATAAGTATTCCCGTCCATTGATGCCTGAGACAGTGCATAGAGAATTCCGCTCCTTATTCTGTAGTCAGAATCCACCAAAATCCCTACTTTTTCCGCTATCTCATCGGCAGTCTTAAATCCGACTCCGCTTATATCCTCTGAGAGCTGGTACGGATTCTCCTTGATAACACTGTATATCCTGGTTCCATATGTGTTGTAGATCTTTACCGACAGGGCATTTCCTATTCCATACTGCTGCAGAAAGATCATGGCATCTCGCATCTCTCTCTTCTCAGCCATCTGGATGCCTATGTCTCTCGCCTTGTTCAGGCTTATGCCCTTTACCTCCTTGAGCCTTTCAGGATCATCCTCAATTATCCTGAAGGTCTCATCTCCAAACATACTGACGATCCTGGCCGCGAGGGCCTCTCCTACTCCTCTGATTGCCCCGGATCCAAGATATCTTTGCATTGACGCAGCATCATCAGGGATAGATATCTCGTAGGAGTTTACTTTGAACTGATTGCCATAAACCGGGTGGGTGATGTACTCACCCTCAACCTCAATGGTATCCCCTACATCAACGTCTCGAAAATTACCGGTACATATGACCTCTTTGTCGCTAAGCACCAGGTTCAATACGCCATATCCGTTCTCTGAATTCTTATATAAAAAGTGTTCTATATAGCCCTTTAATTTTTCCATAGACTGAATTATAGCATAGAAAAAGCCGCCAAGACTTTAAGATTTTCTTAAGATTTTGACGACTTTAAACTCATTTATTAAGTTTGGCAAAAGAGCTTCAGGACTGCATTGGTGCATCTACGCCGCCGCTCTCAGGCGCTGTTGGAATGTCGTAGTTGCGCTTCAAATTCTCATATAGCATCTGTGCAAAGCCATTGCTCTGTTTATCTACCGCAGTAGCTGTGATCTCCTGAAGTGTCTGGCCCTTAAAGTAGTCTACTAAAGTTGCTGTAGACTGATCACCCTCATCGGGCTTAAGGGCATCCACCGACTTCTGCATCTCTTTGTAGACCTGCTCCAAAAAGTAAGCCTCAAAGCTCTTACAAGCCGCCCAGAGCTCATCATCTGAAGACTTCTCAGAGGTCTTTTCAAGCTTTTTCTGAAGAGCTGCCGCACTGGCATTCTTGCTCTCCTGCATGGCATATTCAGTATAAGCAGATGCGTTTATTCCACTGAAATCGAATCCCGCCATTACTCTACCTCAACAAAATTACCTCTTGAGCTGGTTAGCTGTCTGCATCATCTGATCGGATGTCTGGATAGCAGTTGAGTTCATCTCGTATGCACGCTGTGCAACGATGAGGTTAACCATCTCTGTTGCTACGTTTACGTTGGAGCCTTCAAGATATCCCTGAACAATCTCGGATCTCCTGATGTTTCCTCCGCCCTGATTCTCATTAATGGCTTCGCCGCTGGCTGCTGTCTGCTGCCATGCAACACTTCCCACTCTCTCGAGACCTTCTCGGTTAGGGAACTGCCACAAACCGATCTGCTTACCAGTATCCTGGGGAACACCATCAGCATTAGGATAGTAGATCTTACCATCGCCGCCAATAGTGATTCGGCTGGCTACTGCATTACCTGTTACTGTGATCTCAGCGCCGTTGATATCCAGAACCTTATTGCCTTCTGCTGTTGTGAGCACAAGGTCTGTACTTCCGGGTGCTGTCAGAGCCCATGTAAAGTTACCATTTCTGGTATAAAGCCTGGTCTGTCCGTCTGTGCTCAGATAGCTAAAGAAGCCATCGCCACTAATGGCAAGGCCAGCCGGGTTATCCGTATCCTGAAATGATCCCTGGGAAAAGAACTGATTGATGGTTGATGTGCGCACACCAAGACCCACCTGAGATCTGGTAGGTTTGGGGTTGCCGTTTGCAGTGGTGGTTACCGTCTGCAATTCCTGATATAAAAGAGATTTAAACTGGGCACCCTGAGCCTTGTAACCCGTAGTATTTACGTTCGCAAGGTTGTTGGAAATAGTATCAACATTAGTCTGCTGGGCGTTCATGCCAGTTGCTGCCGACCATAAACTTCTTACCATATTTAGCCACCTCCGATTCAGTCAGAGCTGTACCCATCCCTGGCTCCTGCTGAATAATTCGTCATCCGTGACTTCAATATAGTTCTTCTGTTTATTTATCGTCATAAAAGGTGTTTTAATTTATTAAAATTTTATAAACTTTTATGACAGACGTCCTACCTGGTTAACTGCCTTATCTAAAGTATCATCGATGGTGGTAATCATCTTCTGGTTGGTGTCATAGTTTCTCTGCACGGCGATCATAGTTACCATCTCATCCACAACGGATACGTTGGACTGTTCAAGGAAGCCTGCGTATACCTGTGCAGTAGCTTCTGCCTCTGCAGTTTCATCAGTGGTAACAAAGCCATTTTCACCATAGTGCTCAAGAGTATCATAGCTGACACGTCCATCAGGATATGTCACCTTCTCAAAGTCGAACACACCGACAGTGGCCACTACCTGACCATTCTGAACGATCTCTCCGTTGACACTTATCTGGATAGGGAGATTAGGATCGAGCTCAATGTGGCCTCCGTCCTGGGAAAGAACGAAGTCTCCGTCCTGAGTAACAAGAACACCTTCGTTGGTCAGAGTGAAGTTACCATCTCTGGTGTACATGATAAGCTGCTCATAGCCGTTGTCCCTCATTTCATCCAGGGACAGCCTGCCAGCTTCGTAAGCAGCCAGTTCTCTGTCATTTTTATACTTTTTGATCTTCCAGTCAGTATTGGCACCAAGAGTTGTGGTTTCTTCTTCGTCGGCATCTTCGTCATTGGCCTGTTTCATGGCATATTCGATACCAAAGAAGCCATAGCCGCTGATGGCCATATCCAGAGCATTACCCGTCTCCTTCATAGGACCTTCAGTCCAGTCAACATAGCCTTCACCAATCTTGACTCCTGGATTAATAATGCCCAGCCCACGGGCAGTGAGCGGGGCATCAGTATAGTCTTTGATTTTGAGCGCAAGCTGATCAGAGAAAGACTGAGAAGTTGCGCCTTCCTTCTTGTAACCGTTAGTGTTGGCATTGGCAAGATTGTTGGTGAGCACATCCATCCTGTGCTGCTCATTGATCATCCCTGTGTAAGCAGTATAGAGACCCTTAACCATACAAAATTCCTCATGCCCTCCTGGCTGTTACAACCGCTCAGTCCATGAGCGGTGCTGCCTGTTGTAACCATCTATGACCGGAAATGTAGTTCCGATCAATCCTCGCGGTAGCCCGCGATGAATTCTACATAACGACCTGTACCAATGGCAACAGCTGTCATAGGATCCTCAGCTGTCATGGTGTTGATACCTGTCTTGGAATAGATAAGATCCTCAAGGCCACGAAGAAGTGCTCCGCCGCCGGTAAGAACTATTCCTCTGTCAGCGATATCTGCTGCCAGCTCAGGAGGTGTGTTCTCAAGAACAGAATGGATAGCCTCGATGATCTGGGCTGTAGGCTCCCTGAGGGCCTCTTCAGTCTCCTCAGATGAAACTCTTACTGTCTTGGGAAGACCTGTTACAAGGTTTCTTCCGCGGACATCCATAAAGTCGTCCTCAGCTCTTGGATATGCAGAGCCGATCTTGATCTTGATGTCCTCAGCGGTTCTGTCACCGATAAGGAGGTTGTGTTTCTTACGCATGTAACGAACGATGGCTTCATCAAAGTCATCTCCTGCAACCTTGACTGAAGTGCTGACAACTGTTCCTCCAAGAGAGATAACAGCGATATCAGATGTTCCACCGCCTATATCAACGATCATGTTTCCACATGGCTTGGTGATATCAATTCCTGCGCCGATAGCTGCTGCAATGGGCTCCTCGATGGTCTTAACATCTCTTGCTCCGCAGAGTCTTGTAGCATCTTCTACGGCCTTCTTCTCAACCTCTGTTGCTCCTGAAGGAACGCAAACAGCGATAAATGGCTTTCTGTGGATCTTTCTGCCGATAGCTTTTTTGATGAAGTATCTCATCATCTGCTCGGTTATCTTGTAGTTGGAAATAACTCCCTGACGAAGAGGTCTAACCGCAACGATGTTGCCGGGGGTACGACCAAGCATGAGTCTTGCGTCCTCTCCGATAGCCTTAATTTCCTCTGTATCTCTGTCATATGCCACAACTGATGGCTCTTTTAAAACAACGCCCTTGCCCTTGATGTAAACAAGGACAGAAGCTGTACCTAAATCGATTCCGATATCTGCGTACTGCATAATTCCTAATTACCCCTTTCAAAGCATTTATTAAAGCGCATAAATGCGGATATTACTAAAAGTATATGATTTCATTCCACATTATAACCCAAAGAATGACAATTTAAAAGAGGGCATTCATCCTTTATATATATCGGATGCACCCTCCCGTAATCTTATACCTCTCAAAGGCTTTATTTATGCAGAAGATTGTACTTGAGCTCCGCGAGCTGCCAGTCAACCTCGTTGTCTATGTCCTGAACCTCCAGTTCTGAAAGTTCCATGGGAAGAATATCTCCCACCATGATTCCGTGATTCTTAAAAAAGCTCTCACTCCTCACCACATAGAACTGCCCCGCGTCGTGGAAGTGGGGCTCAAGGTCCTGAGATCTCTTTGCCAGATTCTCTGGCTGTCTGAAAACAAGCTTGCCGTCATGTATCTCCATGGCTCTCTGGGGTGGATAGGAAAATCTCACCACAGGGATAAGGCTGTCAGCGTCTGAATTCGAAAGAGTTGTAACCGCCTCCTTAAGGCGCTCCGCTGTAATAAAAGGCGCTGTCGGATAAATGCAGCAGAATATGTCAAACTCCTCGCCGCGCTCTTTGTAGGTGTTCAGCACTTCTTCTATTACATCAACAGTAGTTGCGAAGTCGTTAGATGTCTTTTCACTTCTGAAGAAAGGCACCTTTGCTCCGAACTTCTTGGCGATCTCGGCGATCTCTTCATCGTCTGTGGATACCATGACTTCGTCGAAGACTCCGGAAGTTATAGCTGCTTCGATGGAGTATGCAATGATGGGTTTTCCGTTGAAGTCCTTGATATTTTTTCTGGGGATGCGCTTACTTCCTCCCCTTGCTGTGATCATAGCCAGTGTTTTCATAAGTATTTCGCCTTTCAGTTTAATGTTAAAAGAGCTTTAGCTATCCTCTGGGCTCCTCGGCCGTCGGTGATGCCGGTCAGGGCGTTTTTCATTTCGGACAGGCTCTGATTGTTTTCTGATAGCTGCTTTATATGAGCAGTGATAGAGTCCAGGGTCTTTGCTTTTTCCCCAGCTGATGCGGAGGCATCGCCGGCAAATAGCATGCCGCCGGTTTTCTGCCAGAATTCTACGTTGTACTTTTGGTTGTCGGCTACCTGGAAGTAGATTGCAGGCAGGCCTATGGCTGCGCATTCTGTCAGCATGGTTCCGGCTGCGCAGACTGCAAGGTCGCAGGTTCTCATGAGCTGTGCCATGTTGGTGACTGCGCGGTGGATGGTGATGTTTTTATGGGTGGCGGCGAAGGATTCTATTTCGTCGGCGTTTTGGACCAGGCCGCCAACAACAACGTGCCACGTAATCTCTGTTTCTGCTTCAGGTGCGTATGTGGTGCCTTCTACCTCTTGGTCTGTTGTATCTACATTACTATCTTTAACCAGCCCTGCCATCTTGGCTGCATTCAGTGTAGAAAGAAGCATTCCCTGGATGTCGGATCCGCCGGATGTAAGGAGAATATTCAGGCCAGTTTGTCTGTCTGATCCGTCGCTTTTATGATTGTCAGCACAACACTCATCCGAATCCATAGCTGTAGTCATATCTTCTACATCGGCATAGAACTGTTCGCGAAGTGGTGCGTAGTTGAGGCCCAGGAGAAGCGTTGTAGGCTTTCCGTTATGACCTCTTGTATCTTTGTATGCTTCCTCATATCCTAGGACTTCATAGTATCCGCTGTAGTTTATGAGCATGTCTATGGGATAAGCAGCCTCGTTGAGGTCATCTAAATATGCTACAGGAAGTATTTCTTTTAGTCTCTCGAAATATCCGGGTGTGACCTGATATGAGTCCACAAGGAGTGACTTTATTTTCCTTTCCGTTAGCTCTTTTTCCATGGCAGGAAGCTCATCTTCCTTGTTGCGCCAGTCTGAGCTAAGGACAACTGCTGCGATTGTAGGAGCCGCAGTCTCTGACAAGTTGTGGGTGTCATCCCCGGTCACGTATTTGTCGAAGAGTGACTTTGATTCTTCGTCTGCAAGGAAAAAGGTCACAGACTCGCCCTGCTTCACCAGCTCTTTTGCAATGGTAAGGCAGCGCATCATATGGCCTGAGGCGATTATGGAATTGGCGTCACATCGAATTCCGATCATATCTGTTTCCTTACACCATCATATCCCAGTCGAGAGGGGTTCCTTTTTCAAGATCTCTTGAAGCTCTTTTGCCGAGGACTTCTTCGTAATGCATTGTGTGCATGCCGCATCCGGGGCGTATGGAGCGGACGTTTTCTTCGGTTATGGTCTCGCCAGCCTTGATGTCTTTTACCACAAAAAGAGATCTGGAGAGGCTGCGCTCTTTGATCTGCTTGTCTGTGAGCTTGTAGTCGTAGCTGCCCAGGGCCTGCTCCATGATGCGCACTTCCTTTACCATCTGGGCAAACTCTGCGGGCTCCATTGAGAAGGCGTCGTCGACGCCGCCGGCTGAGCGGTCAAGGGTAAGGTGCTTCTCTATCATCTTGGCTCCCAGGGCGATGCTGCCCACAGGGATTGTACCGCCGGGAGTGTGGTCGGATAGGCCTACTACGCAGTCATATTTATCGCGAAGGTTCTGCATCATGCGAAGATTTACGAGGTTGTAGGGTGTTGGATAGGCGCTGACGCATTTAAGAAGGATCACGTTGTCGTTGCCCTCCTGCTTGCATGTATCAAGCGCTCTTTGTATATCTTCCTCATAGGCGATTCCGGTTGCGAAGATGATGGGTTTGCCAAGTTTGGCGATACGCCTGATCAGAGGGATATCGTTTATTTCAAAGCTGGCGATCTTGTAGGCGGGAACATCCAGATTCTCCAGATAATCAACCGCCGTGGGATCAAATGGAGATGAAAATGCCTCCATACCCAGCTTTTTTGCCTCGTTAAAGAGTCCCTCATGCCACTCCCATGGAGTGTAAGCCTCCTCATACAGGTTGTGCAGAGTTCTTCCGGCCCAGAGTCCGTCGCCCGGAGTCATGAACCAGGGCTTATCGCAGTCGATAGTGATGGTATCTGCGGTGTAGGTCTGGAGCTTTATAGCATCTGCGCCTGCTTCCTTAGCTGCATGGATTATCTTCACCGCTCTGTTGTAATCTCCATTGTGGTTTCCGGATAGCTCTGCCACGATCATGCAGGGGTGGTCGTCGCCTACTATTCTGTTGCCTATTTTAATATCTTTATTAAACATGGTTTATGCCTTTCATGTGATTTCAATATGCTTTACCTCTGTTTTTTGCAATTCATCAATAATAGCAGTAAAAATCATGCTTTATTACGCAATAAGCCAATCGGCACAGCGACAATTCATGTTTCCCAACTAATCACATGCCATTCTCTATAAGACTACAAGATTGCAGGGCAACAGTGTACGCTTATACTCAAAGCGATTTACTGAAACAATAGGAATCTTCAGCATCTTCATATGAATAGCCATTGGCAATGAAGCACTTTGCAGAAGCTTCATTGTTTTTGAGGGTGAATGCTGTGAGAGTCTTCACCACTGAAACGCCACAAGAGTTTCGCAGTGCTTCTTCTACCATACCGATTATCTTCTTCCCATAGCCTTTACCGCGGCATTCCGGTGCGATCATGTAGGAGATCTCGCCGACGCCTTCGGTTACATCAACGCGGATGTTGCCGACTTTTGCTTCACCGTCCATCATGATGAAGATGTGGCAGTCGGGGTTGGCGAGTTTTTTGGTCAGCCAGTTTATGTGAGATGCAAGGCTGATCTCGCCTTTGGTAAAAGAGTTCTCTCTGGTGGAGGGATCATTTCTCCATCTGAGGATGTCTTCAGCGTCTTCAATTGTTGCAGGACGTAAGTATATTCCCATAGAATCTCCAGCATCTAAATGCATTAGATTGTTGCACAACACTCGCAATCAAATTGTCGCTTCATAGCTATATGTGCATAAGTACTTCACTTGTCCAAGTTCTCCGTCTTTCTGTGGATCGACGGATCCTCGTATTTATCAAGGAAATCCAGTCCCAGGTAGACGATCTCTTTTGCAAAATAGACGTTCTCCATCTGGGTGATAACTGATATGACTTTATCAACCTTGAAACCCTCGATATCGCCAAGAACTTCCATAGGGAACTTGTCTCGAACAACGATGACTCCCGGAAAAGCTTCAGAGTAATCAAGAACATCTCGTGGATGAGGCTTGATTATGACGCGGTGCCCTTCCTTGTATTCATCAACTATATCGCCAAAGAGCTTCTTGCGGACATCCATCTCACACAGAGGCTCTGTCAGTATCATGACCTGTGGTCTGGGATCAGAGGGATCAACGAGCTGGCTCACAACTCTGTCCTTGTTCTCCAGGAAGATGTTCACCAGAACAGCATGGTCTTCGGGAGTGAGCTTGTTGTTGAGTTCTTCTCTTGGAACCTCAACTGTATTCTTTGGTGGCTTGTGGTTAACGCTGATATCATTGACCTCGTAGTCGATGCAATATCTGCTGTAGCCGCTCTCGATGAAGATAAGGCCCATGGCAGCCATAGCCTTCTTAAGAGGCCATGCACCGCGGTTGGCGTTTCTGGCCTGGTCGTCGAGTTTGCCGGAATTAAGGCCGTCTTCCACAGCATGGTATCGAATCTTTTTGTAGTTCAGATAATAGCCGATGGGATCTGAGTCGCAGAACACATACACATCCTTATATGTCGATAAATCCACAGGAATGTGCGGCTCCTGAAGCTTACCAAGGAGCTTGGTATAGGTAATGCGCTGCAAAAGGTTTGCCACGATGTTACCCTTGTCGCGGTGGTAACTCATGACTTTTTCTGAGGTAACATCCTCTTTCTCATCAAACATCAGTACCTTGTCAAACAGTCCCGCTTTTTCCAGCCTCTCCGGGAGCTTACCAAAGTCATTTGACATGGTACTTAGCATGATGTCTGCCTTCTCATCGCTCTCATGCCTTATCACCAGCTCTTTTACCGCAGCAATATATGCATGGTAATATGTGTGACAAATATAAATTCTTCCGGTTTTTTTCGTATTCATAGGAACAATTATAAGATATAGCCCAATTACAGTCAAAAAAAGACTCCGAGTCACACGACCCGGAGTCTTCGTTTGTATAGGCGATAAAAATAAGGGGCTGTCGCTTTAGATGATTAAATCATCATCTGGGCGAGGCCCCTTTTTTATAACATAATGATTTCCTATATAGTTCTATTCAATAATTTACTCTTTGCCCCCCGAGGTAGCCAAGGGGCGGCACATAAAAGTGCCACCCGCGGGGTGTAAGGGTTCATCGAGGCACGTCAAGGGGCTTTCGCGGCATATCCTCGCAGGGCGCTGTCTTCTTCTGTGGCTCTATGTACTTTCTCGAGCACCCCGCTGCGGTATTCCACGTTCCCCTTGACATGCCATTTACTCTGTTCCTTTAAGTTGGACCAGTACCTTCCTCCACTTTGGGCGGTGGTTTTCATACCATTATGCGATCAAGCGGAAATATGGTAAGAGTGCGTTTTTGAAAGTCTTACTAGTAGCATCAAAAGTCCCGAGTTGGAGTGCACTTACAAAGTGCATTCTAGTAAAATTACTACCCATTTTCACTCCATTAAGCTATTGCAGAGGCGATTAGTATGAAGGCAGATGATTAATTCTAAATCAATTCTCTGAAAATGCACTTCAAGTGCATGGATATTTAAAAATTGGAGTGAACCTCAAAAATCGCTTCATACCACAGCCTCGCCAAAATGAACTTTGTGCTGACGCGTATTATGCTTCATGGTCTCCTACTCTGAAATTACATGCCAAGGAGCTTCTCAGAGGCTGATCTGCCATAATTTCCAGAGCCGATCTGGCTTTTTCACTTGAGTTTTACATGCCCAGAGGCACTTCAGAGGCTGATTTGCCATAATTTCCAAAGCTGATCTGGCTTTTCCACTTGAATTTTACATGCCCAGAGGCACTTCAGAGGCTGATTTGCCATAATTTCCAGAACCGATCTGGCTTTTTCACTTGAGTTTTACATGCCCAGAGGCACTTCAGAGGCTTGTTTGCCATAAACTTCATCTTGCCTGAAGTCACTATATCCCCCATCTCAACATTCCCCTTCTGCCTGGCCCGGTTGGTGACCTGATTGCACAAAGTAAGGCCCGCAGTCAAGGGACAGTACGCTGTGTTTCTGATGATGAGCATCCTGGTTTATAGGATGCCATCAGCAGTTACACCGGCAGCCCTTGACTGCGGACCGAGCGGTGCTACAATCCATACCCCGGAGCAGGCAAGTAATCACTTCTAGTTCTGCATTGTCATCGATTTTCTTCATACAACAGTATAACATCACCGATTTAAACTAAGTTGTTCCACAAGCAAAGACTCCAAGTCATTACTGACTCGGAGCCATCATTAGTTATGGTGTAGTTACTGTATTTCCAAACTTGTTCGTAAGATAGATAAATCCTGCAAATCCCTTGTCGTCTACAAGGCTTGTAACATCAGCGGTTCCTGCAGGGATCGTGAATGACTTTCTTGTTCCCTTGTGTCCT
>JAEEGH010000559.1_pt1 | contig 134907 bp, 102 predicted proteins | sample 9134181 | NCBI WGS metagenome assembly JAEEGH01 (sample SAMN16246544, study PRJNA631951) | gut metagenome | biome: gut microbiome; feature: rumen; material: DP-attached | host: Bos | place: Iran: Karaj | collected 2018-10
ACGCTCTAAGAGTTAGGACGGTGATGCTATGGGTGCTGGTATGTCATATGGTTATGTGTGGCCGGTTACACGACGCCTGTTGATTGATTTCCATACCAGTTTGGGATTCGTTGCGCGTGATGAACGTAATTATATGGTTGGTACTCCCTATGAGGATTACAATTTCATAGATAAGGAGGGAGATGGTATTAACAATCATTATGGTGAAATACCTACAAACTCAAGGGCAACAATGCTTTGTCCTATAAAGATGGGTATTTCTATATCTTATATTTTAAAGTAACAAACAAGTTAGATAGAAAGAATAAGAATGAAGCGTAGTATTTCATACATAGCAGTATGTTCGTTGATGTTCATCTTCAGTTCAGTTCTCGCTTTTGCGCAGGGTGATGCTGTAGATGCAAATATACACATCAATTTTGAAACCTCTGGTCAGAAAACCTATCGTACCGTGCAGTATGCTCTGTTCAAAACTTCAAACAAAGCATCAACAGTACAGAAGTCACTCGAGGAAGCTATTGTGCTTCAGCGTGGTGATGGAGGCAATATCGTTTTGACAGCATGGGATGACGCTCTGGCAAAGAATAAGGTTAAATTTAGAAATTCTAAAGGTAATGGTGATTTCAAGGTGCACGCATATCCCGATATGGCAATCCTTGTCTCTACCTATGATCCAGAGGATGAACTTACCATCGAGGATGCTCGCTTCCATATAATACCTCTTGTTGAGGGCCAGACTGAATATGAGTTCAGTTTCAAGAGTACAATGGACAAAGGTTCACAGCGCATTGACAACGTTGATGTCTTCGGTTTGAACCGTGATACTATCAATATTGTTGCGGCTCCTCCTATTGATGATGGTAAGAATATGTATTTCCGTATTCATGTGGATTTACCAAAACAGTACGGTAACAGCAAGGCTCGTCTTGTAGTTCAGCCAATGTCTGTCGATTGTCAGACAGAGGATACCGTTGATTATATCCCTGGTGTTGTAATGGAGGGATATGAGTATCATAAATTGCAGGACAAGCGTATGCGCTTCAATTATATGAAATACGATAATGTTGCGTATTGTTATAGTCCTAATCTTTTATATGATGATGAGAAGGTTTATCTTGACACTACTTTGGTATATGTCAAGCCAAATCGTAGAAAGACATACAAAATTCCTTATGAGGTAGTCTTGGCAGAATTTAACAATGACTATTTCCATCAGTCTGCTGCTACAGGATCTTGTAATGGAAAGAATATTTTTAAATTCATAGATCTGGGTGTTGCTGCTGCTGATATGGATGTAGATGAATTCCAGGTTACGGCAGAGAGTAACTACGATACAAAGAATCAGGATCTTCGTCTTCGTTTCATCGTAGGTAAGTCAGAACTTATCAACGACTCGATCAACCAGAAAATGCTTGAGGACCTTGTTACTGAGTTGCGTTCGTACGGTGATCAGTTGATGGAGGTGAAGGTAGAAGCTTCTGCATCTCCGGAAGGTGGTTTGGAGTCTAACCGTCGTCTTGCTGCGGAACGTACCAAAGTGGCTGTTCAGAAAGTACGCAGCTATATGGGCAAGGTTGATGTAGCTTTCCATACTGGTACCCCGAAGGTATATACTTGGGAGGATGTTGCAAAACAGGTAGAGGAAGAAGGATACCCTGGACATGCAGAACAGATTCGTATGAATATGGGGGCTAATGGATATGGTGGTGATGCTGCTATCATGGCTCTTGAAGGATACGAAACAGTTATCGAACCTGTAATGCAGCAGCAACGTCGTATGCGTGTGACATATCGTTACGAGCGTGAGCATATCATGGATGCTGATGAGGCTTATGCTGCATATTTGGTACGCAAACATGATTTGTTGCAGGGTAAGGGTAAGGATTTCTCAGATGGTGACTACTATAACTTGTACACTGTCATCAAAGATTCTGCAGAACTTGATACTCTGACAATGATTGCATATAACCATGTGACACGCAGTCCTGGTTATGAGAATGTGAAGTTCTCTATGTATGTTGCCAACAAGATGGCTATGCTTAACTCTCGTCAGGGAAAACCTGATGCAAAGGTGTTGGCACCATTCATCAATAGTCGTTTGCGTGCTCTTTCTACTCGTGAGCGTAGCGAGCGTGCACAGAAGAACCGTCGTGAGGTGTTGATTAACCAGATTATCACTTACTTCCAGATGGAGGAGCGTGATAGTGCATTGAGCTATTGTAACTATTGGTTTGCAAATGACAATGACCCTAAGGTTGAACGTTTGAAGAAGTATATCAAGTTCAAGGAAGGTTTTGTTAAGTATGCTACACATCAGTTGCCACCAGCAGAGGAGAAGGAAGTTCTTGATGCTATGAATTATGTCATCAGCTGTGCGCCAGACAACAAGGCTGTGATATATACCGAAGCTCGAGAGATTCTGAATGTTCCAAATGCTGTTTGTCAGCAGTTGGTAGCAGAAATGGATGATGAGAATCCAAAGAAATGGTATCTCCGTGGAATGTTAGAAGCTGACTTGGAGGAACAGCGTCTTGGCGAGCCTAAGAAGCCGGATTACGTTCCAAACTATTTGGCTTTCTTTAACCATAGTTTCGAATTAGAACCTTCATATAAGTGGTTGTATCTCTCTGATGGCCAGGTGAGCGACAAACTGCGTGAGAAGTTCAAGTATAGTAAGAAGAAGAAGGAACGCTATCATCAAATCTTTAGTAATCTTGTGACGCTGAAGAGTGATGCTGGTGCATCTTCTGAAGATGTTATAGAGATTAGTGGTGATGATGATGAAGAAGTAGCAGAAGGCACCGAGCAGGCTTCTACAGAGACTGCTGAGGGTGAGAATGCTACAGATAATGCTGAATCAAAATAGAAAGATGAATAAAAAAATAGTTTTGGTTGCACTGACAGCATTGCTGTTAGGACTGCAGAGTAATGATTCTATTAAGGCTGCTCCAGCGATAAATCCGTTGGATCCGTCTACTCTGAAGGCGATTGATCCATTGGATACGCTTGATGAGGAAGACTTGCAGGCTATGCGTGACACTATTAAAATGTCACGTAAGAACCTTGCTCGCGGTACCAATGCGGTGAATGCTTTGGACTACAGCGTAAGAGACTTTTACAAGCCAAAAGGCTATCAGTTCTACAAGGGTATCATTCAGAACCTGTATTATGGTGTATCGGCTGGATATCAGCAGATACTCCCTCAGGCTGAATTGGCGCCCAAGTTGAATCTGATACAGGTTATGGGTCAAGTAGGTACTCGACTGAACAAACTTAACAGTTTGCGTTTAAGTCTTGGTGCCGGCTGGGGATATAACTATCAGCGTGGTTTGCGTCTTGCACGTTTTTCTGGACGTTTTGATTACATGCACGACATTACCACTCATTTTGAGGGTTATAACTCTTCAAGATGGCTTGATGTCCAGGCACTCGTCGGTATTGGAGGAGACTATACTTTCTTCAATGGCACTGGAAAGAAGAAATTTGCTCCAGAGGCACATACTGGTGCACAGTTGAAGATTTTTACAGGTCCACATGCCTATCTTAATGTTGAACCATATATTGGTATAGGTGGTCCGCAGATGGATTACGAATACCTTCGTAACTGGCGTGGTTTCGATTTGTTCTATGGTGTGAATGTTGGATACGAGTTCAGCCTCAATGACAACCTTTCAAAGGCTGCACGTGTTAAGTTTATGCTCTCTCGTTTGGAGAAGTTCCCAGAAGAAACTTATGAAACTAATGAGCTGTGGCGTCGTCCTTGGTTCGTTGAATTTGCTGGCGGTCTCAACTGGACAGAAACGGCTATTAAGGATTTGAGTTTCACATCTTCTACAGGTCATACAACAACCATCAGCATAGGTAAGTGGTGGTCTCCTGTATTGGGTTTCCGTTTCTCTGGTTTTACACAAATTGCAAAGCGTGAGGAAATCAAATATGAAGGATTGGGTAATGTGCCAGTAGGTCCTTATGGTGATATGACTGAGACGTTCAATACTCACTATATGGGTATCCGTGCAGAGGCTTTGTTTAATCCATTTGGTTTCTTCTATAAGTCATTCAGCTGGAACCAGCCGTTTGGTGGCTATGCTTTCTTTGGTATAGGTTATGGTACGTTGTCAAAGTATAAGCGTACTTTCATAGAGAAATATCGTGTTGGTACGGAGTCATATAGCTTTGGTGCTCATTTCTATGGCTACATCAATCCTGATTTGCAGTTGTTCATAGAGCCACGTTATTCTCACAGTGTATATCGTCAGAACGAGGAGATACATGACATGAACCACATGTCTCTTAATCTTGGTCTTACAGTGATGGTACGCAGCCCTCACTATCGTCCGGTTGAGGAGATGGATGCTGTTCAGCACTATACTTACAAAGTTAACAAGGGTGTTCGTGTAGGTGTAGGTGGCGGTATTCCGATGCTTTCACGTCGTTATAGTGACTGGGGTGCAGGTGATTTTGAATGGAATCTCCAAGGTTGGTTTGACTACACGTTCAATACATACCTCGGCATACGTGGTAGTATGAATCTCATGAATACTAGCCGTAATGAGTTGTTGCCTTATAATGCTCATTATAGAAGAGAAGATGGTTCTATGTGGTCAACAGGACGTAATGGTCTCGTAAAGGTTAATCGCAGAAATGTATTTGGTGCACTTACAGCAGAGGCAAACTTGATGAACCTCTGTGCTGGTCGTATGAACAAGCGTAAGTTTGAGCTTCATGCTTATGTAGGTCCTGCATTCATGTGGTTGGCTTCACAGGAGTATTCTGTTGCTACTTCTGAACCGGCATTTGATGGTGGTTACAATTCTTCACCTCAGTTTGATGATACTGATCATTGGTATATTGGTGTCAATGGTGGTTTCAAACTTGCTTATCCGATAGGAAAGAAGGGTGTTTCTGTATTCTTCAATCCTGAAGTCTATTTCATGGCTCAGAATGAGATGTATGATATAAGAGGCTTCAATACCGTATCAATTACGGATAAGTTGCACTTGTATGAGTCGCTAAACTTTGGTGTTCAGTACAAGATTGGTAAGCTCCGTCGTGATCCTAAGACGGTTAAGGCTATCCACGATCGTCATGACAATCGTTATAGGAGTCGTCAGTTGCGTGCAGTGGAGAAGTATAATGCCAAGTATGCAAAGAGAATTGCCAAGCAACATAAGAAGAGATAATATAATCGCTTAATAATCTTTAAGGTTACAGTCGTAAGTATGACATTCAATAGATTACATATCATAATAGCACTGCTTTTCACGCTTTTCGTCTGCTCAGTAAGCGCAGATGTGGCTCTGAATAGGGTATATAACAACCAGTCAGATGATACAGATACTGCGGTAAGCACTGAGCAACCAGATAATTCTGCTCAAACGGAGTCATCCAATGTCTCAGAATCGACAGAAAATGTATCTACGGAAACTGCTTCTACAGAAGTATCGAATGATGATAATACTGGTGTAGATAATACAGATAACACTGTAAGTTCTACAGAGTCATCTTCTTCTGATGAATCAGACAAGTCTGGTAAGTCAGACAAGAAGAAAAAGAAGTCAAAGGTAGCTAAAACGTCAGTTGCTCAGAAGATGTCAAAAGAAGCTGATGCTGTTCAAGCAGCTTTGGCAGTAGTGCTTCACAAGTATTCAACTCAAGCTGACACTATTGCTAATGAATTGTCCGCTCGATTCAATGATGAGGCAGATATGCAGACAGCGATAGCACGTGCATATTTCCGTAATAATGAGCGTGAAAAGACTCGTCGTTTCTTAGACAAGGCTTTCGCTATTGATGATGAGTTCTCTCCAGCTTTCATTTTGAAAGGTGACATGTATGGTGAGTGGGATGTAGATTCAGCGTGTCTTTGGTTTGAAAAAGCGATTGCCGTTGATTCTCTCAATCCGATACCATATGTAAAGTATGCAACGGTAATGTCCCGTAATGATATGGAGAAGGCTAAGGCCAAGCTTGAAGAGTTACGTCTTGCTGTACCTGGTTACAATGTAGATATTGAGTTGGCAACCCTCTACAATAAGAAGGGTATGGATGCAGAAGCTGCTGCTGCGATGGAGAGCGTAGATCCTCATACATTGACGATGAACCAGTTGATTCAGTTCGTACAGAACTGTTACTGGAGTCAGGATGATATCAAGTGTATGGAACTTTGCTTGATTGGTACTCAGCGTTTCCCAGACAACAAAGGTTTCGATCGTCTGTATTTCTGGAGTGCCACACGTTCAGGTATGTATGCAGAAGCACTTGAGCATGGTAAGATATGGTTTGAGTCTGCTAAAGACTCTGTGAATTCTGTGGATTATTTCTCTTTAGGTTCTTGCTACCTTGGTCTTTCTCAGGTGGATGATGCGTTTGCTACATATGCTAAGATACCAAGTTGTACGGACTATTTCGTACCTCAGATGGATGGTCAGATACGTCAGACTCTCAACCGTCGCATTGATGCTTTGAAGGCAGAACAGCGTTTCAAGGAAGCACTTGATCTTTACAAGATATTTATGGAGAAGTATCCATCTTCAGACAAGGCATATATGCTTTATCAGTATGCGGCTATCTATCGTGATTGGCAGGATGCTTTGCAAGGAGATGAAAAGTTGACGGTTATAAAGCAGATGTTCAATGTGTACGATCAACTTGAAACGGAATATCCAAACTGGGAGAATTTGCACTACGTTCTTTACACTCATGCACGTTGGACATACGCATATTTTGATCCAGATAATACTCAGTGTCTTGCCGAGCCATACTATCAGAAATTGTATGACTACTGTGTTTCCAAGGAAGAGCAGACTGATCAGTTGAAGAGCATGGAGATAGAGGCATGCCGTTATCTCGCATCTGTTGCATACTTCACTCGTCATGATTTGAAGACAGCTCGTGTATGGTGGAACAGGATACTCAACATTGATCCTGAGGATGAGAATGCACAGAATGCATTGAAGACAATTAAGAAGTAAAGATTTTATTAGGAGTTATAGTAGATAAGTAATTAAGGAGTTAAGACAAATGCTTTAGAATCAATAATTCAAGAGTTGTGTCTTAACTCCTTAATTCCTTAACTGCCAGACTCCTTTTTTTGTAATAGTAATGAAGCAAAAGAACTCTGTAATACGTTCCATAGACTGGTACACTGTTATTGCATACATAATATTATTGGCATTTGGTTGGATAAGTGTGTGCGGAGCCACCTATTCGGTTGATAATACAGATCTGTTCTCACTTGACACACGTTCAGGTATGCAGATTGTTTGGATTGTCACGAGTATTATGCTCGGCACATGTCTTCTGTTAATAGACAACAAACTTTATGAAACCTTTGCTTATGCTATCTATGTCGCATTGCTTCTATTGCTTTTCCTGACAATATTTAATCCCCATGAAATCAAAGGTTCCCGTTCATGGATAGTGATGGGGCCGTTGCGTCTGCAACCAGCTGAATTCGCAAAATTTGCTACGGCATTGGCAGTAGCTAAGTTTATGGCAGGATATAAATTTAGCTTAGATCGTTGGCAAGACTTAGTTAAGGTCATAGGCATGGTAGTACTGCCTATGTTACTTATCGTCATGCAGAAAGAGACTGGCTCGGCATTGGTTTATGCTTCTTTCTTTCTGATGCTATATAGAGAAGGCATGACAGGCAGTTTCCTTTTCACGGGTATTGCCATGGTAGCATATTTCGTAATAGGACTTCGTTTCGCAAACCCCTTATTGTTAGATACCCCTACCCATGTTGGTCCGTTCGTGGTGATGATACTGATACAGGTATTCACCTCGTTGTTGGTCCTGGTGTATTGCAAGGCATTGCGTGAAGCCCGTTTAATCATAGGCATATCTCTTGGAGTAACGCTGCTCGCATTGCTTTTCGCACAGTTTATCATTCCGTTTGACGTACTGTGGGTTCAATGTATAATTGTTGTTGCTACCATAGGCTATCTTATATGGCTGTTGGTAAGTACCCGTATGCGTGAGTATCTTTTTATAACACTGTTCACGATTGGTTCTGTAGTCTTTTTCTTCTCCGCTTCATACGTATTGAACAATATCATGGAACCTCACCAGCGTGTGCGTATCAACGTACTTCTTGGACTTGAAGAAGATCTTGCTGGTGCAGGCTACAACGTGCATCAGAGTGAGATTGCCATAGGTTCCGGTGGACTGCTGGGAAAAGGATTCCTCAATGGTACGCAGACGAAATTGAAGTTTGTGCCAGAGCAGGAGACAGACTTCATTTTCTGTACGGTTGGTGAAGAGGAAGGTTTTGCAGGTTCTGCCGCTGTCTTGTTGGTTTTCCTGTTTCTGATTCTCCGTCTTATTTATGTGGCAGAGCGTCAGCCCCACACCTTTGGACGAGTCTATGGATATTGTGTAGTCAGCATCTTCCTATTCCACTTGTTTATTAATGTCGGCATGGTGCTTGGCCTTACCCCTGTCATAGGCATACCGTTGCCATTCTTCAGTTACGGTGGCTCGTCATTATGGGGCTTCACCCTTCTACTGTTTATATTCCTTAGAATAGATGCCAGTCGCAAGATGATAAATGGGTGATTAATATGTAGCATACAACAGATTAAGACCAGTTGCACGAATTGCTTGAATTATAATCAGTGCAACTGGTCTTAATCTGTTTTTGTAATATTTATTTGCATGATATGAACAGAAACGAAATAAAAAATTTGACAGAATGAAATTATTTTCGTAATTTTGTATCTGATATATCACAATATAGGTTCTATGGAAAGTAATTTCGTTGATTACGTAAAGATACAATGTCGTTCAGGAAAGGGCGGCAAGGGTAGTATGCACCTTAAGCATATCAAGTATAATCCCAACGGCGGTCCCGATGGTGGCGACGGTGGTAAGGGCGGCAGCATCATCTTGCGCGGTAACCATAACTACTGGACGTTGCTTCACCTGCGCTATCAGCGTCATATCTTTGCAGAGCATGGAGGCAACGGTGGTCGTGACAAGTGTCACGGCACCGATGGTAAGGATATCTATGTTGACGTGCCGTGCGGTACGGTGGTGTATAATGCCGAAACAGGAAAGTATGTCTGCGATGTGATGGAAGACGGTCAGGAGGTAGTGCTTTTGAAAGGTGGCCGCGGTGGATTGGGCAATTTCCAGTTCCGCACAGCCACTAACCAAGCACCACGTTATGCCCAGCCTGGCGAACCCATGCAGGAGATGACTGTCATCATGGAGTTGAAACTCTTGGCTGACGTTGGATTGGTGGGACTGCCCAACGCAGGAAAGTCAACACTCTTGTCGGCCCTCTCTGCTGCAAAGCCGAAGATTGCCAACTATCCCTTCACTACGCTTGAACCCTCACTCGGTATTGTCAGTTACCGTGACCACCAGTCGTTTGTCATGGCCGACATACCAGGAATAATAGAAGGAGCATCAGAAGGCAAAGGTCTCGGACTTCGTTTCCTGCGCCACATAGAGCGCAACTCACTGCTTCTTTTCATGGTGCCGGGCGATACCGACGACATCAAGCGGGAATATGAATTGTTGCTCAACGAACTGGCGCAGTTCAATCCAGAGATGCTTGACAAACACCGTGTACTGGCTGTGACGAAGTGTGACCTGCTTGACGACGAACTTATAGAGATGCTGCGGCATGATTTGCCCGATGACCTACAGGTGGTATTCATCTCTGCTGTCACGGGCATGGGATTGGAAGAACTCAAGGACATACTGTGGCAAGAGCTCAACAGCGAGTCGAACAAAATAAAGGGTGTCATAGCAGAACAGACACTTGTGCATCGTGACAAGGATTTGTCATACCTTGCGGCTGAGGTCATGGATGAAGACCGCATGGCAGATGAAGAAATAGGTCTCACGACTGACGAGGATACCGATGACATAGAATACATAGACGAGGAGGATGTAGAAGACCTCGAAGACTTCGAATATGTATGATGCTTCACCAGTGGCATAGTGTATGATTTATTACGATTTAGGAAAAGACATAACAGCGTTCACCACCGACCGTTCTGTGGGACGTGACAGTGCACTGCTACTCTCGGCATTGCCGGTTAGGGCAACGGGGCTGGTATATCCTCACCAGACGCACACCGACCGCATAGCCGTCATAGATGAACGGATGCTTGCCATGCCTGCGGAAGAACGCAGAGCGAACCTTGAGGGAATCGATGCAGTGCTGAGCAATCAGCGAGGCGTGGCTATAGGTATCAGTACCGCCGACTGTATTCCTGTAGTTGTTTATGACCCAGAGCATCACGTTGCCGCCGCCATACATGCAGGTTGGAAGGGTACCGTGAAACGTATTGTGGAGAAGGCAATAGCCATGATGATGCAGACATACAGCACAGATCCATGCCAGTGCTCTGCCGCAATAGGTCCTGGCATCAGTCAGGACAGTTTTGAAGTGGGGCAAGAGGTGGTGGAACAATTCATTAATGCCGGATTCCCGATGGAACGTTACACCATACAGAAAAGAAAACCGCACATCGACCTCAAGGCAATAAACCTTCAGCAGTTGAAAGATGCAGGTGTTTGCGAGGAGAAAGTCATAGTGTCGCCAGTAGATACCTTCACCGACGTGCATTTCTTTTCCGCGCGTCGTGAACAAAAACCACAGTCTGACGGTACTGTAAAAAAATGCGGCCGGATACTCAGCGGTTTTGTGTTATAGGCCCCCGATATACTAACTATTATAAGACAATGAAAACCACAAGAACAATCATAGTGTTACTTATTTCTCTCTGCCTCAGTATCATTGTGGAGGCAGAGGAAACTTATCGCCACGTTCACTACGACGATCACAGCGGTATGTCGCAGTGGCATGTAACTAAAATGCTACAGGACAAGCGTGGCTTCATGTGGTTCTCTACATGGAACGGCCTCAACCGTTTCGATGGTTATGAGTTTGCCGTGTTCAAGTCGAAACCCGGCGACGGAAACAATCTGACCTCAGACCGCATACGCAACATGCTTCTTGGTGAAGACGACAATATCTATTGTGTCATCAACGAAGTTGTGTGGCGCTTCAATCTCTCTACGTATAAGTTTGAGGCAGTTGACAGAGCATTGGCAGAGCGCTATCTTGCCCGCATGAACAGTGATGCCTTGCTGTATAAACAACTGCGCAACTATCAGTATGGCGACATATCACTTGAAGACATACGCCAGTACATGCAGGATTCGCAGAAGAACCATTGGTTTATGGAACGCTTTGGCGTATCAAAGGTGTCACAGGTGCGACAGCCGGCACAATTTCTCGATGTGATACCGCGCAGTACTGTCCGTGCCATGTATTGCGACCGCAAGAAGCGTATATGGATAGGAACCCGCGACACCAATGTGCTTGCAGTCCTTGACAGTACGCTGAACCTTATAGGCTACCTTGGGCGTGACGGACGTCTGCACCGTGAACAGACAGAGTTCTATCCCATCTATTCCGTATTCCAGCAGAAAAACGGTTTGATATGGGTGGGTACCAAGCCAAATGGACTGTTCCGCTTGCGTGAGACATCCGACGGAGTGTTTGACATGGAGAGTTTCATCAAGGGCACGGCGGCGGAAATAAAGGCTGGACGGAGCATAGGCAGCAATGACATATACAGTTTCCAGGAAGACAGTCATGGTCGATTGTGGATAGCCACACAGGGTGGAGGATTGAATCTGGTGCTTAATCCCACCGCCCCTGCAGCCGACATACGCTTCGCTAACAGAGAAAACACCTTCACCACTTATCCCCGTAATGCATTGCTCATGCGTCGCGTTATGATGACCAAGGGAGGGTTGATGCTCGCCACCACCACAGAGGGTTTGATTGTCATAGCAGGCGTGGAGGGCGATCCGCGCAAGGTCACGTTTACCATGCACCAGCGTGAGTCAATGCGTGAGTCAAGTCTGTCTTGCAGTGCCGTCATGGACATGCTGATAGACCGTAAGGGCAGGCTTTTCGTCTCCAGTGAGAGCGGTGGAGTCAACATGCTGTTGACCGACGACCTGACAGCTAAGCAGTTTGAATTCAAACATTACAACACTGACAACGGCATGGGCTCTGATGCCGCCCTGGCAATGACCGAGGTAGGTGACGAGATACTCATACAGTGCAATAACCAACTGACGCGCCTCAATGCAGACTTAGGTACGATAGAGAATTTCAACGACATGTTCTTCTCCACTGCATCACACTTCTCTGATGCCGAACCGCTGCTGTTGCCAGATGGACGCTGGCTGCTGTCGCTCGAAAATGGAGTGATGGTGATATCCGAACAAGCCTTTCACTTGCGTCCGTATGTGCCGCGTATCGCATTCACTGCGTTCAATCTGCCGAATCTGCCCCCCGACTATTCAGCCGACAAATGCGACACTCTGCGCCTTACCTCGGGAGAACGCGACGTCACAGTGCGCTATGCTGCCCTTGACTATTCGGACAACGCCAACATACGTTATGTTACGCGCGTGACAGAACAACGCCATTGGTGGCAGCGCTCAGACAGCGCAGCATGGTCGGTGCCGTCAGAAAACCGTGCGCTGACGCTCTATAACCTGTCACCGGGTACATACACCCTTGAGGTGCGTTCCACCAATGCCGAGGGCCTTTGGGCCGACAACACCCGCACACTCACCATCATCGTAGAACCCATGCTCTGGGAAACGTGGTGGGCACGCCTGCTCTATGTCCTGTTGATAGCAGCAGTGGTGGGAGGCGTCACATACACCTACATGCACATCAAAGAACTTAGACGGCAGCGTGAGGAAAACCTTCGTAAATACCTCTCCCTGCTTGAAAAGATGAATGATGAGGACGATTCTTCTCCAAGTTCTGAAGAAGGAGGAGTGGTGAATAATGATAGCCATGCCGGGCATGAGTCACAGTATAGCGATACAGACGAGGTGGATGCCTCTCAGTCGCCTCTTGTCATTGTCAACGAGGAAGACGAGGCCTTCATGCAGCGCGTGTTGCAGTTTGTTGACCACAACATGAGCAACAGCGACGTGGGAGTTGACGAGATGGCATTGGCCACCGCCACGAGCCGTTCATCGCTCAACCGCAGAATGAAGCAACTCATGGGTGTAACGCCGGCAGACTTCTTGAAGGAGGCACGAATGAAGCGAGCCAAGCAGTTGCTTGCCACCACCATGCGCAGTGTCAACGAGATTGCCTACGGCTGTGGATTTTCTGACCCCAAGTATTTCTCAAAATGCTTTAAGTTTTCCGAAGGCATGTCGCCAAGCGAATACCGCGCAAGGGTGCAGAACGCAGGTTGAGATAAATTTCCCCCTATGGTGGAAAATTTTTCACCACTATTTTGGGATTTTCTTAAACCCCGCAGATAAAAATAAAAGGTAACTTTGCAACCAGAATCATTCTAAATCAATCAAACAAAAACTATTTATGATCAGCAAAGTAACCTTAATGAAATTGCTTTCATTGGTTGTGGCAGTTATTATCAGTGTGCCTACAATCACGTTAGCAAAGAAAAAATTACACACCATTGGTGATTCCACCATGGCAAACTATGCCACAGACGGCTCCACCGACAAGCGCGGTTGGGCTCAGATGTTGCAGCAGTTCTTTAATACAGACAATGTTACAGTGAACAACCGTGGCAAGTCTGGTGCGTCGAGTAAGTCCTTCTATAAGGAGTTAGCCTATTGGCCAACTATGGTAACGGGTGGCAACGACGAGATGCAGTCAGGTGATTACCTGCTCATCCAGTTTGCCCACAATGATGAAAAGAATGGCGGTGCCGACGGTGACACCGTGCAGGCATATCACAATCTGATGGGTACGGGTACGGAGGTGGATTACCGTGGTACTACGGCCTCAGGAACATTCAAGACTTATATCCGTAAGTACATCACGGAAGCGAAGGCGATGGGTGTTACACCAATTGTTGTAGGACCTATCTGCCGTAAGTTTTTTGAGAATGGCAAAATACGCCGTAACGGCCGTCATGACCTCGGTGATAGTTTTACCCTGTGTGATGGCAAGACATATTCAGAAAAGAATTCTGTTCCTGCTACAGACGATACTTACGACTATGTTGCGCAAGCAAAGGCCGTGGCAGATGAGTTTGATGATGTTCCGTTCCTTGATCTCACAGCAGAGACAGCCAATTTATACGAAAGTTATGGAGATACTTATTGCACGGAGAATATCTTCTGTAATGATGACGGCACGCATCCTCAGTTGCTCGGTGCTACACTTATAGCACGTACCTTTGCACAACTGCTCATAAATCAGGCTGCATCAGAGACGGATGCGAAGAAAAAAGCAGTGCTTCAGGCTTTGGCAGCAGATGCAATCGTAAGCAATGATATCTCTTTTAATCCGATTTCAGGTGACCTTGGCGAGGGTTATGTGGGCATGAACGTTACGAAGGAGTACAGTGTCAGTGCCTTCGGACTTGCTTCTGAGACAGGCACGATGACATTCAGTGTCACTGACGGTTTCAAAATCTCTACTGACAAGAGTGTGTGGGTGCAGTCATTGGAAGTGCCTTACACTGGTTCCAGTCTTATTTCAACAATCTATGTCCGTGCAAACATTTCTGAGGCAGGAGCGAAAACAGGTACGCTGACAGTAACCGACGGTACCAATCAGAAACAACTCGACCTTGCAGTAAGCGGCATAAGCCTTGCTGGCGGTGAAGAAACAACCTGCGTATGGCCTTTGCACAGCACAGCATTGACGGGCGAGTCAACAAGTCTTACTGCCTCAGAGGTAAAGACAAGTAGCATGGCAGTAAAGGGAATAGTTTCGCCAACGAATGTAGAGAATGTGACAATGGCATACTTCGACATAGATGGAAGCACATGGCCTGCCGGCGAGATTGACGAAGTGTCAACACGTTACATAGAGTTCAAGGCTACTGTTCCTTCAGAAAAAGTATTCAATCTTGACAAGATAAGTTTCAATGTAATGGGGTGGGGAGGCAATACTGTAAGTTACCATGCCTACTATTCCACCAAATCAGATTTCTCAGACCCTACGCTCATTGACGAGAAACTTAGCTTGACCAACAAGCAGCAGGTAAGTGTAAGCAAGGATGTCGTCAAGGAACTTGGTGAAGGTGAGAGCATATACATTCGTATATATCCCTGGTTGAATAATATCTCCTCTGCCATTACCGGCAAATTCCTATGCGTTTCAGATGTAACGCTTCACGGAACCATTGCTGATGAGGGCGCCAATGTCGTTACCATTGCCGGCGACATCAACTATCCTTTCAATACTGCAGCACCTCGTGACTACAGTCTGAGTGATGCCGCTATGGCCGTAGGCTTTACCAACATCACCTATTCTCTCGGTTCGGAAATCACAGATGGCGGCACACGCAACTATACTGGTGGCGATGCCAACGGACAAACATTCGCAAAGTTCAATGCTGTCAGCACCGGTACGGGTTCTTCTGCAACTGATGCCAATGCCATACGTTTCAGCATAACACCTGCCGACGGCTTTACCTTTGTGCCGACAGGATTCTCTTTCCAGGGCGCTCGCGCAGGAACCAATGGTGGTTCTGTCAGCGTTACCGCTAAGAGTGGTACTACATCTGTCAGCGTTACCGATGCAAGTTATGTTCTTAATACCGACAAGACGCAGGATGTAAATATCAACACTTTCAATGGAGAGATTTCCGGTATCGGCGCAACGGTTGACAATCCACTCATAATAGACCTTAACATGCTTGGTTTTGGCAGCAGCAAGACCTTGATGCTCCGCAACGTCGTAATATCAGGCACACTCTCGGGCGCACCAACATCCACTACCAAGTATGAGTTGGGTACCACTGTCAGTCCTGCTGATGCCGGTACCATTACTGTTGACCCAATGATGGACAGCTACAAGGAAGGAAAGGAAGTAGTTCTTTCTGCTGCACCAAGCTTTGGATATGCCTTTGCAGAGTGGCAGGAGAACGGCGCAACAATCTCTACTGACGCTCAGACAACCATCACGATGGATGCCGACCATAATGTTACGGCTGTATTTGAACCCGTTAATGTCTATACCGTGACAACCAAGATTTCCAATGACCTTGATAAAAAGATAGGTTCAGTTACGCTTGCTCCTAACGATCATGCAGGAAAATATGAGGAGGGAACAGTCATCACTGCTACAGCCAACGAGTCAAAGATTCTGAAGTTCAATGGCTGGACGGATGAATATGAGAACAACAATGTGACAACTGCCACACGCACCGTTACCGTTGACAGGGATATGCAGCTTGCTGCAAACTTCGAGGTGCAGGGATTCATAGCGGTGTTTGATGCAAGCAGCACTCAAAGTTACGCATACAAGAATACATCGGGCTATCCATTCTCTGCAGACGTGACATGGGACGACAACCGCAATGCCAAGTGCAGCATCGTGAAAGTGTCTGACGGTTCTCTCGTATATAGTCAGAGCACAGGTACTCCTGTAGTGCGTAATCGTGAGAACGTGGTGCTTACGGGCATCAACGGTCTTTATCAGAACGGCTACCTCACCAGCGACATTGCATGGCAGTATCAGTTCTCAACGAAGAACTTCACCTCTGCGACATTCGTAGGTGACATGGCTGCAAAGAACATGGCCAACAAGTCTTATAAGGCGATGTATTCAACCGACGGCGTTAACTATACCGACATCAGCGGTGCTGCATGGGACATGACCGCCAATGTTGTCAAGTCTTTGGAGTTTAATCTGCCAGCAAAAGCCATCGACCAGGAAACGGTTTATATCCGCATCACCGGGGTAGGTGACGAGAAACTGTCGACGGCATACCCGGCAGACCAGACCTTTGGCGGACTATCGTACTGTGAACACTCAGAGAGCGGCATAGGCAACGTGTATATCCTTGGCGACCCTGTGGCAGAGGATGACGGTCAGAATCCTTCTGTAGTCAGCACATTGCCTCAGAACGGTGCAGCCGGTGTCTCTGCAAGCGGTACCATAACCATTACATATTCAGAGCGCATACAGTCTGCATCAACTGATGCACAGGTGACACTCGGCAGCGGCAGTGACGTGAAGGCTGCTTCTCCAGTCTTTGCCAGCAAGTCTATTTCTTTCCCGTACGCCAACCTTCAGTATGGTGCTGTATATACAGTGAACGTTCCTGCAGGTTTCGTAGAGGACAGAAACGGCAATGCTGCAGATGCCTGCAGTTTCTCTTTCACTGTCATGGACCGCAAGAAACCGACGGCTCGCACGTATGATGCCATCGTTGACGGCACGCTGACACAGCTTGACATCAAGAAAGCAGAGTTCATTGAGGCTACGGGAGACATGCCGCGCCAGTATCGTTCCATTCAGAATGCCATTGATGCAGCACCAAGTGACGGTACAGTTCCATATCTTATATATGTAAGAAACGGCTACTATCGTGACCCTAACTATACATTCAACGACAGTTACGGCACACGCTATACCGACATGACCTCAAACTCCGGTTCAGCGACCGAGCGCATAGCCGGCGGCATCAATGAGTATGACTCCTGCCGCATAGTGTGCATCAACAAGCCAAACGTGCATATCATAGGTCAGAGTCGTGATAATGTTATCATTGCTACCGACCGTCTTGATGGTTCTGTAGCTTCTGACCACTCGAAGGTATGGTATCATATTGGTGCAGGTGCTGCAGTAGAGGTACAGGCAGCGGGTACAGATTTCCACATGGAGAACCTTACCGTTGACAATGAGAACTGGACTAAGAAGAAGATGGAAGGTCCGCAGGCATTGTGCTTCAATATCTCTGGCGACCGTGCCGTACTGAATAATATTCGCACACGCTCTTACCAAGACACCTATTACAACGGTGGAACATACAACCGTTCCTTCTGGAATAACTCAGAGATACATGGTGCCGTTGACTTCATATATGGCGCAAGTGATGTGTGGTTTGAGGGATGTACGCTCGACATCAACCGCAAGACAGGCGGATTCATCGTGGCACCAAACCATCCGGAGGCTACACGGTGGGGATATGTATTCAACAATACACGCATCACCTCAAGTTACTTCGATGCACAGACTGGTTCTATATGGCTCGGTCGTCCGTGGCACGAGAAGCCAAAGACCGTCTTCCTGCACACGCAGATGGAACTGCAGCCAAACGATTCGCTGTGGTATGAAACGATGGGAGGCCTGCCGGCTCTGTGGGCGGTATATGATTTCCACGATGCCAACGGCTACGCCTTCAGTGGTTCAAAGGCTGTGTCGCGTGAGGATTACTACTACACCGAGAACGGGACGAAGGTTTGGGGCAAGGCAAAGAACAAACTGACTGACGACGAGGTACTGCAATACACTATTGACAACGTGCTCTCTGGCGACGGTTCATCGTCAGCAACCGGCTACTGGAATCCAATGCCCGTAGTAGAGAAAACCTCTCAGCCTGTTGTCGCCGTCAACGGCAATGTAGCCACATGGACGAAGGACGACTATGCTATATGTTATGTCGTTACGGTCAATGGCAAGGCTGTGGCATTCCCTACCGACTGCCGTTATGTAGGTGAGGAAGGCTATGTCATTACGGTGCAGTCTGTCAATGAGTACGGCGGTCTTTCCGATGTCTCTGCCGAGGTTGTGCTTCAGAGTGCCACCGCCGTTGTAGGAGTACAGGCATCTGAGGCAAACCGCACATCACAGAAAGGAATCTTTACCCTCGACGGAAAAATGGTTTCCGATATGTCTGCCAGTAGAATATATATCCATGACGGAATTAAGAAAATAAAGTGATAAACATAAGATAGAGTCAGTATTTAACTGACATTTCCTTGCGATAGCAGTCATGAAAGTTTCTTTCGGGCTGAAATATCGCAAGGATTTTTGTTTTTAGCAAGAGGCTGAATATCAAGAGGTAAAGAAAAAACAAAGAGTCTGCTCTTTAAGTTTGCATCGTAATAGGGCATCTTTTACCTTGTAATATGATATCTTTTACAGTATAATATGATATCTATTACCATGCAAACTGTTTGCTTTTAGAGCGTAAAATGGTGCATATTACACCGTCATGACCCGATTAGGGATTTCTTAGTTTGTAGATATGCGAATTATATTGGTGGAAATTTCGACTGACTCTCTCTATTTCGACAGGCGAAAGCATGCGCCATTTGTTCACAAATAGCATCACTCGATTATAGGAAAATATCGACATAAATCCCTTCCTTCACCTTACGCACACGTTGACTGGATTTTTGTCGAGTGCTGAGAGCATTTCTTCCCTGCTGTCAAAGGAGAAAGTCATGAAGGCAATGGTGTCGCTGCTGTTGTGAAACTGCCTTACGGGGTCGCCCTCATGCCTCATATACAGACAGTCAGAAAGACGGTGCTGCAGTGACTGGGCGAGAGTTATCCCGCCGAGTGTACCGTCATGGTCGGCATGTACCACCATGCTCATGGCGCATGTACTGTGTGGCTCCTCATTCATTGCGATGTCGTCGCCAACGGCAGCCTGTAGTGTCATGGCGGTGACGTTGTGCCCTGTGGCACGGCGTATCACCTGCGGAATCATGTTGCCGCCGTTTCGAGGGCCAATGTCGAGGATGAAGATGCGGCCGTCACGCGACACTATGTACTCTACGTTGCAGGGCCCTGTGCGGAAGTCAAGGGCAGTGATGACATCCTGTATCAGGCGCTTTGCCTTTGCATCGGTGTCATGGTCGATGCCTGAGGGCAGCAGCAGCGCTGCGGGAGTGTAGGGTGCAAGGCGCACGTCCTTGTGTTGCTCACATATTCCCCAGAGTACCACCTTGCCGTCGATGACGAAGATATCGCCGTCTTGCTGGGGCAGGTCGGTCTCGATAAATTCCTCCAATATCACACTACCCAGTGTGGAGTGGGCGAGAGCCTCGTCGAAGTGCATTCGTATGTCGGCTGCGCTGCACACGCGAAAAACCCCTCTGCTGCCTGAAGAATCAATAGGCTTGAGCATTGCAGGAGCATTGACGGTGCTGAAGAAACTGACGGCCTCTTCCACGGTACGGCATCCCTTAGCTTTTGGGGTGGGGAAACCGCCTTTGGCGAGAAGTTGACGGAACAGCTGTTTCTGTGTCATTGTTTCGACGGTGCTGGTAGGGTTGCCGGGCAGACTCAACTGCTCTGCCACGTATGCAGCCACGGGGGCAAGCACGTCAGACCAGTATGGTGTTATGCCGTCGATGTGTCGCCGGCGAGCCTCGGCCAGTACGCAGTCCTGGTCGGTGATGTCTATATATGCCTGTTCGTCACTGACGGCATGACCCGGTGCATCGGGGTGTATGTCGGCAGAGATGACGTGGTATCCCAATCGGTGAGCCTCGTTGATGGCGATGGCCTGCCCGGCGTTGGCACCGAGAATCATTATTCTTTTCTTTCTCATCATGTAGTAATGCAAACCAAATGCAAAGATAATAATTTTTTCTGACATATCATCATTGTTTTTCTTGTGTATGAAGAAAAATATTAGTAACTTTGCATATAGCATTATAGAATATGGTGGTCGTTAATAGATATACTCAAGACAGAAAATGTGAATGGGATGATTTCGTGAGCAAGTCAAAAAACGGAACATTCCTTTTTCTGCGTGACTATATGGACTATCATAGTGATCGCTTCTGTGACTGCTCGCTGATGTTCCGTCAGGAAGGAAAACTTGTGGGCTTGCTACCGGCGAACATAAAGGATGATACGCTTTATTCGCATCAGGGACTGACGTACGGGGGACTCGTAATAGGATGCCGCCAGGTTACATCGGTTGTGATAGAGATGTTTGAGGCGCTGCGCTTGTTTCTTGCACAAAACAGAATAAGAAGGGTGGTATATAAGGCGTTACCGTGGATTTACTGCACACAGACTTCAGACGAACCGCTGTATGCCATGCACACAGTATTCAGAAATTACAGAATCGCGGAGCGTGACGTGTCGTCAGTGATAGACATGCACAATGCGTTGAAATGGCGCGAGAGTCGCAAATACGGGCTGAGAAACGCTGCGAAGAATGGTCTGAAGGTGGAGTTTAGCAAGGACTTTGCGGCCTTTTGGCCAATACTCAGTGACAACCTGTTGCAGAAACATGACGCAAAACCTGTGCATACGCTTGAAGAGATAACGCTGCTGAACAACCGTTTCCCTGACAATGTACTCCTTGTGTCGGCAACGAAAGACGGCGTGATGGTAGGAGGCATCGTGGCGTATGTCACGAGTCAGGTGGTGCACACTCAGTATATATCTGCAACGCAGGAGGGAAAACGAATGGGGGCTGTCGATGCCGCTGTGGATTTTCTGCTGCATGGTTTTCAGAAGCAGAGGTATCTCGATTTTGGCAAGTCAACAGAAGCAGACAGCTATACGCTGAACAGGAACCTGTTGTTTCAGAAAGAAGGTTTTGGAGCCAGGGCACTGTGTTACGACACATACGAATGGATAAATGAACAGTAAATATAAAAACATATTCAAGGCTACGACGCTGTTTGGCAGCGTTCAGGCATTGAACATACTTCTCAATCTGGTTCGCACGAAATTGGTGGCGATGTTCCTGGGTCCGGCAGGTGTCGGACTCAGTGCCATATTTAATGAAACGCGTGAGCTGATACACGAAAGTACCAACCTGGGAATGGACCAGAGCGGTGTCAGGGAGATATCCGTGGCATACGAGACATGGAAAAAGACGGGCGACCGCTCGGCAATGGAAGAGACGGTGATGCTTGTCAGAACGTGGGTAGTGGTGTTTTCCGTCTTTGGAGCCTTGGTATGCCTTGCATTGGCATATCCGCTGTCAGTGATGTCATTCGGCGATGGCGAACACTGGTTGAGTTTCATGGTTCTTTCACCTGCCGTTGCCATGGCAACGATGACCTGCGGAGAGATGGCAGTGCTCAAGGCCACGCGAAAACTGAAAGCCATTGCATCGCTCAGTACCGTGAACATACTGGTGGGCATGCTGACAAACATACCGTTGTATTATATGTATGGGATGAAGGGTGTGATTCCGGCAATACTGTTCTATGGGTTTTGCCAGATGCTTATAGTGATGCACTTCTCTTATAAGGATACACCACTGCAACTCAGGTTCGACAGGATATTCATGCTTACGGGAAAGCCGATGCTGCTGCTGGGCGGTGCATTCGTATTGCAGGGATTTCTTGAACACGGTACGAAGCTCGCCATTCAGGCTTTCATCAACAACTGCGGCGGAAGCCTGGAGGATGTGGGCCTGTATATTTCCACGACGATGATAATATCGACATTCCTCGGAATATTCGCATCAAGCATAACGGCAGATTTCTATCCGCGTCTGTCTGGCGTCTTTGCAGACAAGAAGGAACGCTCGCTGACACTGTGCCGGCAGATAGACGTGCTGCAGATGCTTACGGCTCCAATGCTGGTGGCATTTCTCGTGGGAATACATATCATAGTGCCACTGCTGTTGACAGATGAGTTCGTGGATGTGATACCGATACTAGAGATAGCACTCGTGTCGTGTCTCGTGCGCAGCATGTCGCAGCCTATGGCGTTTATGCCACTTGCCGCAGGTGACTCGAAGATGTTCCTCTTTGTCGATGTCGTTGACTTTATGCTGATGTTCCTGTGCTACACGGTATGCTATGCTGTGTTTGGACTGATGGGACTGGCTTATGGTATATGTGTTTACAACGTGCTTGACCTTCTGTGGGTTGTCGTGTGCATGAAACATAAATACGGCGTGATGCCAAACATGAGGAATGTTTTGTTCCTTGTGGCTCAGACCGTATTGCTGTTGGCGGCTCTCATGGTTGTCAAGAACACGGAAGGTGTGATGTATTGGCTGCTGGGCTCGCTTGTGACGATTGTCAGTGCCCTGATGTCATACATAATGTTTGTCAGAATAAAAAATGAGAAATAGCCTGCGTAAGATAATAAAAAACTGTTTGCCACATGGTATTGTGACAAACAGGAATAGAAATCGTTTTCTTAATGAATACGATGCTTGGAAACTAAATGGCGGCAAACCGGTCGTCTTTGACTCTGAGTGTCGGTTCTGTCAGTTCGTGTCGGTTGACGGCTATGGATGTTCTGGTTCCAGTGTCGTGATGGACTTGCTGCGTGAGTATGATGGATGTACGGTATGGGCTACCAAACCGGCCTTTACGGAGAACAGCGTGGACGGTGACATGGAATATGGAGAGTTTGACCTGTGCAGGCATACAGGAGGTTTGCTCTATATTGAATACATGATGAGGCCGGAAGCATGGGTGAATGATTTCTGGTCAGATGATGCAGTGAAGAATTTCATTCATACGGCATACTACTCAGACGTATATCAGGGACATAAAGAACTGCGGCCACTGTTCTTTACTTTCTTTGAACGAATAGTAGGGCAGAGAATGCGGAGTGACGCTCCATTGCTGAATGTATGGCACAACAGATTCTCAGGATTGAATGACATCTTCACTTTGCGTATGATGCCAAAGGATGAATACCAGTTGTTGTGCAGAGAATTTCTCTATACGTTGTTCAATAGGTTGTTCCCCAAGGGCAGTGGTATGCTGGTGCTGGATCATGTGTTCGGTGATTGTGGCGATGACATGTCGCGCTTTGAACCGTACCTGCCGGGCATTAAGCGCCTGGTGGTAAGTCGCGATGTGCGTGCGGTGTATGTTCATGCCTGCAAGAACAATTTAAGATGGCTTGCTCATGACACCGTGGAAGATTTCGTGGAGTGGGAGAGTAAGATGCATTTTAAAAGCATATTGGACGGTGACAGCAGGAGTCTGGAACTGCAGTTTGAAGATATTGTGCAGGAATATGATGCAGAGGTGGCAAAGGTAGAGAAATTCCTTAACCTGATGCCGCAGCAACATATTTTGAAGAAGCGTTTCTTTAAGCCAGAAATCTCAAGCAGTAATGTGCATGCGTGGCGCAATGCAGTGGAATATGCTGCCGATTGTGAAAAGATTAAGTCAATGATTCCCCAATATTGTTATAAGCCATGATTGGAGTATCTGTTATAGTCTGCACATATAATCAAGAGAAGACAATAGGCCGGGCTCTGGACAGTATCCTTGCGCAACAATGTGACTGTGATTTTGAGGTCATAATAGGCGAAGATGGCTCAACAGATGGCACACGGGATGTTTGTGAGGAGTATGCGGCAAAGAGTCATGGCAGGGTATGGCTGATGCCCAAGGCCCCCAATAAAGGTATCGTAGAGAATTATTATGACTGTGTGCGTGCCGCACATGGGCAATATATCATGGAGTGTGGAGGAGACGATGAGTGGTGTGAAGGACGCATGCAACTATGTTTGGATGCAATAGAGAAGCATCCTAACGTTGTTCAGGTGTTCACCCAAGTATATTACCGAAATGAAAAAAATGGGGATGTTACAGAGCCTGACAATAATCTATTCTCCTTCGGCCTGTTAAAAGGAAAAGATGTTATTGACGGTATGATGCATCAACGTTCTGGACAAACTGTATTCTATGCAATAACCCGTCGCAACCCAATCATGGAATTGATGAAGGAGCATCCCGATTTCTTCTCTGGTAGAAAGTACCTTGCAGAAGACAAACCGCTCATCGTGTTACTTTGTACAAAGGGTGATTTCCTTAGTCTGCCCAATAGAACCTACTATTATACCATAGATAGCGACTCAATAACACGTGGCGACATAGCAAAACACTGGCGATATGCTATGAATATGATGCTGATGAGTCATAACTTGGCAAAGGCTACAGAATATAAATCCTCACTTATACCACAATATCTACATATACTATACATAGCATGCAGGTTTACGTTGTGGAGATTTGTAAAGCTATTGTTTACAACCTCTGTATCATCTTGTTGATTTTATAAAATGCCATAGTTAATATAGCTGTTGCGATTATGTAAAGGATTAATCCTTGAAAGCTCTTGTCTAAATATCTCAGAAGAAATAAATGGACTAAATATAACTCAAAAGAGCATATTCCACAGATATATAAAAACTTAGATTTCTCTATTATGGGAATTATCGTGGGGAGTAACAAGAGAGGTGTGCATATAGGAAGTTTTATACATAATAATATGTAATTGTAAAGTTTCGTACCCTTATATGCATGCACTGCAGGAATTTCTTTTAACATTAAGAAAAAGAACCCAAATAAAAAACAATAAAGTGCGAACAGCAATATCTTCTTTTTTTCAATAGTTTGAATATCGTCTCTATATTTTGAGATACAAGCACCTGCAAAAAAAGAAAAAGATTGTTCAGCTTCCATCTGCATAAGGAAATTAAGTGAGATTAATCCACCAATTAAGAAGAGTATAAAGAATTTATCAGGAAAGAAACGCTGAACAATCCAATAAAATACATAGCACTTCATAAGAAATGACACATACCAAAATGATGAGTCAATAAATGTGATGTCTAATAGATAATCCTTTAGACTAAAGTCGTTTGCAAAAGGAATGAGTGTCGTAATAAAGAGAAAATAAGGAATTATTATTCGCTTTATTTTTTTTGTCCAATATTTGTTTAATCCATTTTTCTTATAAGACTCGTTAATGCCATAGCCCGACAAAACAAGAAACATAGCCACCCCGACGCTGCCGGTGATATTTACCACACGTGGCGCATGCCAATCTATAAGAATGTGACCTATTGCGATAAGTAATGCAGCCAAGCCTCGTAAGCAATTGGTTTGATTACGTCGAAATAATTCAGTCATTTCTTGAACCTCTATCATTTTTTTCGTAATAATCCTTTTGTTTATAATCACAATTCATAATTATCCCTTTCTCTCTCATACTGATGTAAAGAACTACGAATGGCACAATTGCATTAAAATATGTAATATCGAACAGTGACGAAAACAGATCGTAGTTATCATGGTCAATCGAGCGGTAAATGAAAGTTGTCACTATAAATATCATGAGTGCTAATGATATATTTCGCATATATTGTTGAACGTTTCCTTTCCATTGCATTGCAAAATATATAATAATTGGAATATATATGAACAATAATAGTGGATGGCCTTGTCTTGTTTGTAATTTCCATGGATTATATTCAAAATAGAAAAATGAATGCCAGTCCATTAAAGCAAAAGGAAGGAATATAAAGATACATGATATGGATATGATAAATAACACCTCTGTTTTTTTTCTTACGCTCATCTTTAGCCAGTAAGGGAATAATAGTATGAACACAGGAAGTAATGTGATAAGTCGAGTACACACGAATAATGCGATAATAACAGATATAGGTAATCTGTTTCTTTCTATACTTTCCTGACTGATACCTTTGATTATATATATCACAAACGATGCACAGAGAAGCATATTGCCAATATAGTCACTCCTTACTGCAACCTCATACCAAATGGCTGGTGATATTATCAACAAAACCATGGTATATGTCATCTTGTTTATCCCATACATTTTATATACTAAGTATAAAAACGTAGCAAGACAAAAGAAAAAACTAAGTCCTACATTGCCAAGCAAATAAAAGGGAATATGGAATAATTGCCATGCAGGAAAAGGTGAGCCGTAACCTCCAAGGTGAGTCTGTGCACTATATGGATATATGCCTTGCAAGAGATTCTTAATAGGATAATGCAAAGCTGACCATCTGTCAACCTGAAGTTCCAATGGGTTTATGGAATATTGTACAAACAACATCAGCACTATTGCCGTAATGCCTGATACAAGTGCATATTTATTTTTGTTACTGTCGTCCATAAGCCACGGCATCACTTTCCATAGGAGAAAAATCATTACAAATATATATGCCAGGGAAATATAGATATACAGATTTGGAAATAATCTTGCAGAATATTTCGCTACGAAAAGTGCATTAACTATAATAAAAAGTAATCTCATACAATAGATTCATAAAAATTCTTCCATATCGGCATTACATGCTCTTGTGAAAAACGTTCTGCTGACATTTTTGCATATTCCCCCATCTGTTGTCTTGCCTGTGGGTTTTCCATAAGGTACGTCAGTTTTTCTACAAACAGATCATCGTCATCATATGGAATCAGAAAACCATTTTTGCCGTCTTCAATTATTGTACTCGGTCCGTATGGACAGTCAAATGCAATAACAGGCAGACCGCATCTCATTGATTCTATCAATACCATAGGAAATCCCTCAAAGCGCGATGTCATTACGAATAACGAACCTTCAATATATGCCGTGGCCATATCTTTTGTATCATGGTGTATTTTCAGAGTCCACTCCTTGTGCCATGGTGCAACCCTTTCCCATAGATATTTCAAACGCTTAAAATTCTTCTGATAACTCTTCCTGCCTGCTGCCACTATCGTCTTGCTACCATAATCTGGTATCCCTCGAGCATTAATAAGTGTAAAGTTAGGTATTATCTCCACTCTCTTCGCTCTTGGAAAATCCTTTTTCTGTTCACTTGTAAGCACCGTCACTGCATTTGCAAACATCTCGGCTGTATATGTAGCTAACGGATGATAGGCATACTTCCTCGCACCATGCATCTCATATATTGTCTTGACATTGTGCGTGCGGAATAAGCATGAAAGAGCGCCAATGGTTTGAAAAGTGACATAGATATCAGGGTTAAGCTGTTTAATAACCTTATTCAATTTCCATAAGGCTTTCGTACACATAAGCAAACCAGAAGATTTTATACCCAACCCGATAACACTTACATTGCTCGAAAGAGCGTAATGGGGAAGTGTGTCTTTTTCTAATAGCGTAATAACCGTTATGTCCCATCCCCACACGTCTGCCATATAATTCATGCGGTCAGTGAGTATGTGCTCTATCCCTCCATTTGTAGAAAGTCTTTCTATTTCATATACTATTTTCATTACCTTCGATCAAGTTCAAGATAATATCCAAGTTTATAGAAACCAAATATCCTAAGATTTGAATGTGTACTGAGTAAGTTTGCCCGAAGCAGAGGTTTCAGTAAACGATACATGTATCTCACTGCGGTAGTGAGATGTCTTTCTTTTATTACAATAATTGCCTGCCCTATATGAGTTCGGAAAAGCATATCTTTTTCTATCTTCTTCAGAGTACGAAGTGCAGTTTCCGTTTTGTTTAGAAACTTTGCATTATCATCGAAGCCAAGATGAAGCAGAGGATTGTCAATATGAAATACCTTCTTGCCCTTCTTTCCCATTTCTACGCCCATCAAAGCATCTTCGTATCCATACTCAGTGCATCGCTCGTCAAAAGGAATCTCAAGCAACACACTACGTCTTGCCATCATGTTGAATTTGGAAAAATGTCTGTATGGATGCTTATTACGATACTCTGCAGTGCGAAATTGTTCTGCTTTTTTCTCATACTTATATCGCAGTGTGGCATCAGGCTGTGGAAGAGAGTCAGGGTTTTTCAATCCTCCAATCACTATATCGACATTTTCCTTCATGTAGTCGGCATACTTGCTGATGTAATCCTTGCTTATGACCTCAGCGTCGCTGTCAATGAAAATACACCATTCTCCTTTCGCCTCACGTACGAGGTAGTTAAGTATGCGAGCTTGTCCCTTATTCTCTTTATTTATAATATGTCGACAATTTGGTAATTCTGTTACCTTGTGATTAGCAATGATACTTACCTGGTCCTTGCTGCCATCCTCTGCAACAATAATTTCATAGTCAAGGTCACTCATGGCAAGTAACTTCTGCACGTCACTTGCAAGTTTATAGCAACCATAGTTATATGTCGCTATGAGTATAGAAATGGAGCAGGGTATTTGCATAGTGTTTACTTCTGTATGTTACTTTACCATTGCTATTTTCGTCACACATCCTTTTTCACCGGCATCTGTTGATACTAATACCATATATACACCTGATGCCACGCGTTCTCCGTCCTGGTCGCATCCGTTCCAGCGGTATGAGCCACCGTTGCATATACCCTTGTGCACCACGTATCCGGATGCTGTCGTTATCGTAATTTGTGAATTGTTGGTAAGTCCTTTGATTGTGATGTCTCCTGTATATTCCGGTGGAACAGGGTTGGGGTACGCATATACGCTACTACTGCTCATTGTTCCGTAGTCTTCTGTCACGTCTGACTGATACGAGCATATACCGGCATCGGTGGCAAACCACACTGTTCCCGTAGTTTCATCTATCATGATGTCATATATCATATCTGATAACAACGGACTATTCTTTGAGGTGAAATGCTCTAACTCTGTATTGTTGTCACTGCTGATTAGATATACTCCATATCCTCTGGAGCCAAACCATTTTCTGTCAGCGGCATCAATGCCAATACAACGCACTGGGATGTCTTTCATCAAGTAATCTGCAAGTCCTGTGCCATCGTTACGACTAACTTTGTGTTGAGTAAAAATAGTATTGCCACTTTGTATGTTCTTCCTGTCCCAATAGAATGGACCTGACGATGATGCAATCCACAAGTTTCCCTCACTGTCTTCTGCCAAATCATACAAATAGAGAGGGGATATGTTTACTCCGTCCTCATTGGAAAAGGTTGTTATTCCCGTAAGATCATCATCATTTATTGTATAACAATATAACACGGACTTTTGCGAGAATGTATTCACCATATACATCCTACCGTCTGTTGGACTGATGAATGTTCCTTGAATATCAATAGTCGTCAAATTGGAAAAAGAGAATTGTTTATGCGGAAAATTCACACTCTCGTTATTGCTATTGAAACGATTGAGGAAATTATCACACCATCCGTTCATCACCCATAGGTTGTTGTTGTCATATATCATGGAAGTGACGTTTGAGTTGGATGTATCCGAGTTGTATAGAGGTGACAGTGCGCTGTTATTGCTGTTGTAGGCTTCCACAGGTTTGTAGTTCTTATATTCATATAATCCTGATTGTGCCCCAACATAGAAATGATTCTTGTCTTTTGGGTCAAAGGCCATACAGTTAGTAGCAAGATAATCATAGCCCGACATATTTCCAGGGGACTCTAACAAGTTCCACTTACTGCCATCGTAATATTGCACCATGCCCTTTCTGCTTATATTCAAGCCTGCGCTGAAGACTCCGGCGGTGACAAAAATCTTTCCGTCATGTTTGTATATTCTCCAACAGTTGTTGGTAATGGTTCCGTCGGGTACGACACCGCTGCTTACGGCAACGAAGTCGGTGCCGTCTTTGTCGTATTTCGTAAGCATGCCCTGGGCATTGCTGCCCCAGTAGCATTTGTTGTATGTGTCATTATAGAGCAGTCCATATTCGTTGCTCTGTATTTCCGTTGTGAACAACTCATCAGAATTTACTTCTGACTCCGTCCATACTTTTTTGTCAATCAGGTTGGCATTCGTGGCGGCCTCGTATAGCTTTCCGTTGTCTGCTGCAAGATATATCTTGCCGTCCTTGACAGTCATCTGCATTACTGCAATGTCAAGGTTGTATGTGTCGGCTATTGTGGCGTTGCGAGTGTCTATCTTTATCAGTCCGAAGGCGGTGCACAGATATGCATACTGGTCGAGTGTGTATATCGAATATACCTTCTTGTCGGTGGTCATGGTCTTCTGCTTGTACCACACTATTGTTTCCACGTCATCATTCTGTGACAGCAGGTCGATGGTGTAGTCTTCATACACTATCACGAGTTTCCTGGCAGTGCTGTTCCATGCCATTAGCGACATATTCTGGCCTCCCATGCCGTTTTCCTCGCGTGTGTAGGTCTTGATGCTGTTGTCGGATGTGTTGTAGGAATACAGGTTGCCGTTGCCGTTCACATATACCATTTTACCTGCAGGCACCACTCCCTTGACGTCCAGATAGCAGCGGTACACTTTCCATGAGCCCACAGCCTCGGCATGGATGGCTGCGACAAGTACAAAGGTAAGCAGTATGGTCATTGCCAGTCTTTTCATAATGCGCCTCCTATCTGTCTTTTTACGTTTTCGTTTATCTCCTTGCGCTCGGCGTCGCGCCACCATCCCCACTTGTTGAAATACAGGAAGATGTTGACAACGTGTATGCGCCACAGCCGCAGGCTTTTTCTCGATCCGCGGGTAAATGTGTGGTATATTGTCACTTTGGGATAATACAGGGTGCTGTATTTCTGGTGCATCCTGCGTGTCATGTCTATGTCTTCGGCATACATGAAGAAGTGCTCGTCAAACAATCCTACCTCATCGAATGCCGACATTCGGAAAAACATGAAGCAGCCGGAGAGATATGGCACGTTCATCGTTTTCGTGAATCCCGACTGGCAGAGCTCATATTTTGCGTTGCGCCGTTTTATGATGAAGTTAGGCAGGCAGAAACGTCCGATTATGTCGAGTGGCGTGGGCAGCATCTTTGCCAGACGTTGTATGTTGCCGTTGGGGTACATGACCTTCGGCATCATCTGTCCTACCTCCTCGTGGGCATCCATGTATTCTATGAGGCTTGGTATCACCTCCGGGCCGAACCATACGTCGGGGTTTACCACCAGATGGTATTTGCTTCCCAGTTTCTGTGCTTCCTTGAGCGCCACGTTGTGTCCGCCGCCATAGCCGTTGTTCTCATGGGGTATGTATATCAGCTGAAATCCATGTTCCGCCTTAAGCTTCAGCTCCGGTTCACCGCACAGCACGCGCTCGGCAAACTCCTGCAGTTCCTGCTTCAGGTCCATCATGTCGTCAGAGTGGTCAATGACGAATATCGTATCGACGGGTGAAGCGAAGAGGCTTCTGAGCACGGGCTCGAAGTCAAGAAGGTGATGGTTGTATGTTACGATAGATGCAGTAGTCATATATAATAATGAACGCACGTCGTCGCTGATTATTGCATACAGTTCCTGCAAATTCCCTTCACGATATACTCTGCCTCGTTCATGGTGAAGCCCTCTGGCAGTTCCACAAGAGGTATGGCATAGTCCTCAAGGCAGTATGTCTTGCCGCATTTCAGACAGTTGAAGTGTATGTGGTTGATGTGGTTGTGGTTCTCGCATCGGCACACACAGTATTTCTGCACCCCCGAGCCATCGTCGATGACGTGCAGCAGGTGGTGGTCGGCAAAGAGTTTCAGTGCACGGAATATGCTCGAACGCTCCGTGTGTGGCATCCAGCGTTCCATGTCTGCCAACGAGAACGTCTCGCTCTGTTGCATCGCCGTCTGCCATACGAGTTTTCTTACAGCCGTGGGTCGCACTCCGTGCATCTCAAGATGTTGTTCTAGGTTTTCTGTCATGTTGATTCCTTTATTCGTTTACGAAATGCAAAGTTACGAATAATTTTTTAAAAATGCTTCTCAAAGCGTGTTTTCATTATAAAAAAACAAGTAGAAAAATGCCAGTTTGCATATCGTATTGTAAAAGCTATCATATTACACTGTAATTCGATAGCTTTTACCATGTAATATGATAGCTTTTACAGTGTAATATGATAGCTTTTACAGAGCCTACTGTAACACATTGAAAATTTGCAGGTTGCGACATACAAAAAAAGCGGTGCCGTAAGCACCGCTAAAATGAAGTTAAAAGATTCGAAAAGTTATTTCACTTTTCCTTTCCGTGTTCTGATTATGGAAGGCTGATAGCCTCGTTAGGACATACACTTGCGCATGTGCCGCACTCGGTGCAAGCGTCTGCGTCAATCTTGTAGATATCGCCCTCAGAAATTGCCTCAACTGGGCACTCGCTAATACATGTTCCACATGCAATGCAATCGTCGCTGATTACGTAAGCCATAATGTTCCTTTCTTTTTTAGTTTATAATGTTTTTGTATAAATGCTCGCTACCTTTTATTAGGTATTGAAACCTTGTTTTTTCGTATGCAAAGGTAAGTAAAAGATTTGAATCTACCTAATTTTAGGTAGATTTTTTTTTGAAAAAAATAAAAAATCCATTATTTTTGCAGTAATTGGCCATAAATAAACAATTTTTAATTGTTCTTTACGTTCTATTATAGTAATGAACCATCTTAGACACTACATATATATAATAATGTGTATGCTGCCGCTGCTCGCCGTGGCGCAGGAACGAACGGTGCAGAACAGGCCATACACCGATCTGCGCCCTTTGCATTTCGGCATTGTGGTGGGTACAAACATGATGGACATGAAACTGCGCAACGTGGGGGAGCAGACCTTGACGCTCAAGGATGAGAGCCAGATGCAGTCGCTCGTCACCGTTGACCAGACCAACTGGGACCCGGGTTTCAATGTCGGTGTGGTTGCTGAGGCTCGCATCAACGAGTTCTTCGCTTTCCGAGTAGCACCACAGTTGTATTTCGGCACACGCCAGTTGTCGTTCCGCAACTTTCTGAAATCTCAGGAAGAGGGCTACACCGTAATTGAGAAACAGTCGATGAAGACAGTCTATGTGGGCGCAGACTGCGACCTTATCTTCGCCTCAAAGAGGTTTAACAATCATCGCCCTTACGTCATGGCTGGCCTTGCGCCGGTGTTCAACCTTTCGTCGAAGAAAAGCGACTATGTGCAGCTCAAGGGCTACGACGTGTTCTTCGAAGTAGGCATGGGGTGCGATTTTTACCTGCCTTTCTTCAAGCTTCGCCCCGAACTGAAATTCATGCTCGGCCTCACTAATTCACTGAGCAAGGAGCACCAGGGCAAAATGCGTGACGCCGAACTAATGCCCTACGCCGCCTCGGTTGACAAGATAAAAAGCAAGATGTTCGTCCTCTCGTTTTATTTTGAGTAAGAAATAGCATCTGTAGCATAATAAAAAATAAGAAGCACCGTCAATAATATGAGAAAAATAATCAAGATGAGAACTGCTAATGTCAGGACACAGATGGTAGTAAAGAATATTGCTGCATCTTTTGTGTTTAAGGCATTGGGAATTTTGTGCTCTTTGATTATTGTGCCTTTGACGATAAATTATGTTGACGATGAGAAGTACGGTATATGGATAGCTATGACATCCATAATGTATTTCTTTATGTTTAGTGATGCCGGATTGGGTAATGGGATGCGCAATTATCTGACAGAAGCCGTATCCAGGAATGACAGGAATAAGGCTCGCTCATATTTCAGCACAGCGACTTTTGTACTCATGGGCGTGGCTGCGGTGTTGTTTCTGGTGACAACTCCTGTCGTGTTTGCATTAGACATGAACAAGGTGTTTAATACAACGACATTAGATTCTAAGAGCCTGTCCGTAATATTATGTATAGCCTCAGGTTTTACATTGTTGCAGTTTGTTACAAAAAATGTGAATATAGCATATATATCTATGCAGAGATATGCAGTAAGCGACTTGATAAATTTTCTGATTTCGCTCTGCTCGCTGCTTGTTATATGGATATTGGCGAAAACGACCCAAGGTAATCTGCTTTACATAGTGGTTACATTTACATTTATGCCTATACTGATTCATGTCATAGCATCAATATCGCTGTTTAGGTCACATCCTGAATTTCGTCTTTCGTTCGCGAGCGTAGATGTAAACCTTGCTAAGCAGATAGTAAAAAAAGGATTGGGTTTTTTCGTTATACAGATAACGAGTTGTTTGCTGATATTCGGCAGTGCCAACCTGTTGATGTCGCACTATTGTGGTCCGGTGCAGGTGACTGTATATAATGTAGCCTATAAATTATTCTCAGTTCTTTTCATAGGATATACCATAATAGTCTCACCATTGTGGAATGCATACACAGATGCGACGGTGAAAGATGATTATTTATGGATAAAGAAAACATTTAATCGCTCCCTATTGACATGGGCAGGAAGCGTTGTGGCAGGACTGGTGCTGCTGGCTTTGAGCGGATGGATATATAAGGAATGGATAGGTGACAGTGTAGCAGTGCCATTGTCGGTCTCTGCTGCAGTACTGGGGTATATATGCATGTTTAATCTGAATAATTGTGCAACAGCGCTCATAAATGGTTTGAACATGATATATGTGCAGATAATCACATCGGTTGTCTTGTCGGTATTGTATATTATAGCAGTCTTTTGTATAAAAGGTGAATATGGCATAGTAGGAATATCGTTGGCAATGATATTTGCCTATATGCTGATGTCGGCTGTACATTTGTTACAGTGTTATTTAATAATAAATAAAAAAGCAAAAGGAATCTGGATAAAGTAAATCGTATGGAAAAGACAAAAGATAAGACAAAAGAAATAGATGTATTGGCTCTGTGTCAGAAAGCGGTGTCGAAACCAAAGATGTTGATGATATGTGGTGCCGTAGCGTTCGTGATAGGAATAATATATGCTTTGTCAATGAAAAGGACTTATGTTACGACCGTAACCATGGTGACCGAGAGTCAAAGCGTAGGAAAGTCAAACATGTTGTCAAATGTGGCATCAATGGCTGGTATAAACCTGAGTGGAGCCATTGGAGGTGAAGATGCTATAACAAGTGACATATACCCTGATGTGCTTGCCTCGACTTCTTTTTCATTGGGTTTGCTGGATGCCAAAGTAAAAGAAAAGGAAAGTGACACGCTTACAACATACAAACAGCATCTGATGAAAGGACGTTCTTCGTGGATGTCTTCCATTGTGGATATATTCAAGTCTGGCACTGAGAAAAAAGATGTACCGAAGAAAATGCCGTATGAATTAACAAAAGAAGACGGTGCACTGTATGCTTATCTCGCTCATGCTATAATTTGCAAAATAGACAGGAAAACCGATGTCGTTTCTGTTTCTGTAAGTGATGAAGACCCTTATGTAGCGGCAACGGTGGCCGACACTATATTGAACAGGCTGAAAAATTACATTACGCAATACCGTACGGCAAAAGCACGTGCAGACTTGGAATATTTAGAGAAACTTTATAAAGATGCAAAGGCTTCTTATAGTAAGGCACAGCATCTGTATGCAGGGTATGCAGACTCGAACCAGGAAATCATATTGCAGTCAGTACGGTTGAAGCAGGATGAAATGGAGAATGACATGCAGTTGAAGTATAATATATATACACAATATACCTCGCAAATGACTATGGCAAAGGCAAAAGTGCAGGAGCATACACCCGTGTTTACAGTCATTCAGAAACCTGTTGCCGCCCAAAAACCTTCAGGGGTGTCGCGAAGTCAGATAGTGATGTTATTTGTCTTTGTAGGAATACTTGCCGGATGCCTGATAAACCTGTTTGAAGAGAAAATCATAGAGTTACGTAAGAAAAAATAAAGGTGGAACCCTCAATAATATATAGTATACCATATCTGTTTGTTGCTGTTCTTCTTGGTGTGCTCGCCGTAATGCATTATTATGGTAATGAGAATGTGAAGAGAACAACAATAATAGCATCTTTTTTGCTTGTTTTGGTATTCGTTGGATTACGTGGACTTATAATGAGTGACTGGACTCATTACTATTATTTTTTCTTGGATCATTGCTCATGGGATCTGTTTGTAAATTACGACGATCCGGATTTGGAAAAGTTCTCAAGGACGTTCTTCTTATATACGTTGATGGTTAAAACCATATTTGACAATTATTTTTTCTTCTGCTTTGTACATTGTCTGTTAGGGTTGCTGCTGTTATATAGGTATTATAAGCGTAACGGTATAAACAACATGCCGTTGGCGTTGATGTTGTTCTTGTGCTTGGAAGGATATGTCATCGAATGTAACCTGTTGCGTAATAGCATTGCAATATTTCTATGTATGAATGCAATGGAATACGTATATTCAAGAAATATATGGAAATACATGGCACTCGTTGGGGGGGCTTCACTATTCCATGCAGCATCGGTATTGTTTTTTCCGCTGTATTTCTTGTTTCGTCTGAATCTAAACAGGTGGGTGTTCATTACTGTAATAGCTGCACTCAATTTGTTGTACTTGTTGCAGATTTCACCTGCGATGACAGTGCTGAATTTATTCATGGGTGGAGACAATATATATACCTTGATGATACAACAGTACACAGAACTTTCTACGGAAAAGATACAGGGTATAACATTTGGATACATAGAAAAACTCATAACATGCACATTGGTGATTCTCTATTTTGACAAACTTAAAGAAGTACGCAAGGATGGTAATACATATATAAATGTCTTGATGATGTTTTATGTATTCTTCTTCTTGTTTGCAGAGTTCGGAGTGATGGCACGCAGACTAAGCACTTTATTCTATTATGCTTATTGGGTGATATGGTATGATCTGATACGTTGTTTTGCAATAGAGAATAATAGGCGCTTGTTTTGTGCATTCGTGGGATTGTTCTGTGTAGTAAGGGTTGCCAGTGCCTGCAAATATGCGGACTACGAATATGATAATGTATTGACAGGTATGAAATCTGCCAATGAACGTTGGATAATACATAAAAGAGTTATGGATGATGCCGAGGAATAAGAATATAAAAATAACCGTAATCACGGTCGTGAGAAATGACGTGGGAAATATTAGGACAACTATAGAGAGTTGTCTAGCACAGTCATGGGAGAATGTCGAGTACATTGTTATAGATGGGCAAAGCAATGATGGTACGACAGATATAGTAATGGAATATTCTGATTCTATTTCTAAAATTGTTTGTGAGCCAGACAATGGCATATATGAAGCAATGAATAAAGGGGTAAGGCTGGCAACAGGAGAATGGCTGATATTTCTTAACTCTGGTGATACATTCGTTTCGGAAAGGACAATAGAAGATATCTTTAGTGATGAGTCTTTCGATATATCCGATTATGATGTGATATATGGACATGGGGTAATGGTGACAAAGGAGGCTTACATCTTAAAACAAGCTAATCCAGATGTCAGTGTGATGGCTAAAGCTCCTGCTTTTCGTCATGGATGTTCTTTCATCAGGACAACAGTACATCAGGAAAATTTGTTTGATTTAGACAAGAAGGAAGAACTAGGATATGCACTTGATTGGGAAATGCTTCATCGTCTGTACGTTATGGGGAAACGCTTTGCGATGACCAATCATTATGTAGAACGTTATCTGCTGGATGGAGTTTCCAATCATAATGTAAGAAACCTATATTACAATTATCGCATTGTATCAGGTGGGAAGTTTGCGCCAAAAGCTTTCCTGCGTTTTGTAAAAGGAGCAATAGTAGATAGTTTTCACGAGACAAAAGCTTATAAGTGGGTAAGGTCGATAGGGACAGACGTCATTCCTAACGATATTGTTCCTTATATTCCATTCTGGTGCATGCGCAGGTTTATTCTGAGGTCATTGGGAATGCAGATAGCTAAGGGCGCATTCGTAATGAAGAAGAATTATATAATGAACCTTAATAAAGTGAAAATCGGCGAGAATTCACATATAAATCGTGGTTGCCTGTTGGATGGGCGAGGTGGTATAACGATAGGACAGAATGTGTCGGTGTCGCATAATGTAAATATACTCACAGGCTCACATGATATGAACTCTCCTGGATTCATGGGTGTTTTTCTGCCTGTAACCATAGATGACTATGCATGGATAAGTGCAGGAAGTACGATTCTTCAAGGGGTGCATATAGGTAAAGGCGCTGTCGTAGCTGCGGGGGCAGTGGTAGTGAAAGACGTTGCCCCCTATGACGTGGTGGGAGGCGTGCCAGCTAAGCATATAGCGAAACGTAATGAGAAGTTGGATTATAAGGTAAGTGGATGGTTACCTTTTACATAGCCTTTTGTATAGTAGGTCGTTTAAATATAAATAGAAAGTCAGTATGAAAACTCATGCATTTTTAATATTAGCTCATAAACAGCCGCAACTGTTGGCGAGAATAATGAAGGTTTTAGAGAAAAGTAATCATTATTTCTTTGTCCATGTTGATGCCAAAACAAATATAGATGATTTTATAACATCGACAGATGGAATAAAGAATTTACATTTTATAGAGAACAGGGTTAAGGTGTATCATTGCGGAATGAGTATTGTTGATGCTGAAATGCAGTTGTTGAATTGTGCTCACAGGCGATATGGAGGATATGACTATTACCATTTGATAAGTGGGCAATGCTATCCTTTAAGAACTAATGAACAATTTGATGAGTTCTTTGAAAACACAGATGAGAGTTTTATGTGTTTTGATAGAGGAGAATTTGCTGCAAGTATGCAGAAACATTACAAATATTGTGCAGATGAGTTTCATTTTAATAATACAGATACTCTTGGCAGTAGAGTGTATGAGAAATTGAGATTAGGAAAAATCCTTTCTCTTTTTTGGCATCGTAGCAAAATAAAGGGATACACAGGAGGGTGGCAATGGTTCGATTGGACAAATAGAGTTGCTGAATATGTATTGGACTATATGCAGAAGCATGAGGAATATTATAAACGTTTCAATCATACGGGTTCTCCCGACGAGCACATATTCGTGACATTACTGAGTGATAAGATACAAGAACTGAAGGTGTCTCCTTATGAACCTCTTCGGTATGTGAGTTGGCATGCTAATCACCATGTAGAAACAGAATACAGACCTTATGATCTGGATGAAAGAGATTATCAATATATAATTGGCACAGCTACTTTCTTTTGTAGAAAGGTAGTCTTTCCTGTTTCTGAAAAGTTGCTGGATATGATAGATGAACAAAGAGAAATTGCAGAATTTGATTACGATACTGCAGACAAAAACTTTTTCGAATGAATATACTTGTAGTTACGACAATATTTCCCTTCCCTCTTAACTCAGGAGGTGCTCAGGCTCAGTTCAACATGATTGATGAACTGAGGAAGAAACATAATATAACGATTCTGTTTAATGAGGATAGAAAGAACCGACTGTCATACATGCATGAACTGCAGAAATTGTGGCCAGACGTGTTCTTTATCCCATATCGTTATGCGTGGCAACTGAGGAATATGAAATTTGTCTGTAATAAACTAAGGCGTGGATTTCAGACTGTATTTACTCCTAAAAGCCAGAAATTCTTAGTGGACAGAGCTTTGAGACCGGTATCATTATATCTTTCAGATCATTTCATCGGATTTGTGAACGATGTGATAAAAAATAGAAATATAGATGTAGTACAAATAGAATTCCTGACAGCCATTCAACTAGTTCACTATTTGCCGGATAATATTAAAAAAGTGTTCATACATCATGAGATTGGTTTTGTAAAAAATGAAAGGTACCTGCAGAGCTTTGATTTGACCGAAAGTGAGAAAGAGATGTATGCTTACAGTCGCGAGAATGAAATAAAAGCTCTTAATGCTTTTGATACAGTTGTGACACTGACACAGGTTGATAAGGATATTTTAAGAAATAACGGAGTCCACACAAACATATTCGTATCTCCTGCAGCTGTGAACTCTGAAGTGCATGACTATACGAAGTGGAACGGGAATTTGGTGTTTGTAGGCTCTAATGCTCATGCTCCTAACCGTGAGGGGGTAGAATGGTTGAGAAACAAAGTTGCACCATGTCTGAAACACGATTATAAGATGAATATAATTGGGCAGGGCTGGAATGATAATTATACTGTAGAAAAATTACAGGTAAAAACATTAGGCTTCGTAGCAGAATTGTATGATGGTATGGGAGGAAGTGTGATGCTTGTGCCAATACTCTCTGGAAGTGGTATGCGTATGAAGATACTTGAGGCAGCTGCATGTAGCCTTCCCATAATAACAACATCTGTAGGTGTGGAGGGGTTGGATTTCAAGAATAGGGATTCATGCTTGATTGCTGATACTCCAGAAGAATTTGCTGCGGCAATAGAGGAACTTACAAATTCTCCGGAACTTATGGAGAAAATAGGGAAACGGGCAAATGAAGTATTCATGGAAAAATACACAGTGAGTGCTTTGGCTAACCTGCGTAATAAATTATATATTGAATGACTTTTTAATTTTTGGAATATGATTTCGGTTTGTGTTACAACATATAATGGTGAGAGATATATCCGTGAGCAATTAGATAGCATCTTGGCTCAAATTGGCAATGATGACGAGGTGATAGTCTCAGATGATGGTTCCACTGATAACACGCTAAATATTGTGGAGTCATATCAAGATGCGCGTATAAAGATATATCATCATGACTCGTCAAGTGTGACCACTACGTTTCTTCTGGATAAGCCCACACATAATTTTGAATACGCCTTGCAACATGCAAAGGGTGATATTATTTTTCTCTCTGACCAAGATGATGTGTGGATGGAAGGGAAGGTAGAGACAATGATGAAAGAGTTGCAGGATGCAGATCTTGCCATACACGATTGCGTGGTTGTGGATGACCGTATGGAAAATATTATTCAGCCGTCATATTTTGATTATATCGGTATACACCAAGGTGTGTGGAATAACTTTGTAAAGGCAAGTTATCTTGGCTGCTGCATGGCGTTTCGCCGGAAGGTATTGGATAAGGCTTTGCCATTCCCAGAAACATGTGTAGGTCATGATTTGTGGTTGGGAATTGTTGCCGATATGAAGTTCCGTACAACATTGGTAAAAGAACCTTTGGTAAGATACCGTAAACATGAAAATAGTATGACCACAAGTGGTAAGAAAAGTAAATATGACCTGTGGTTTAAGCTTAGTTACCGCCTTGTCATATTAAAGCATATATTATTATTATATCTAAGATGAAGACAATTCTACATGTATCAAAATACTACTATCCTGATTTGGGAGGGATAGAGACCGTCGCATTGTATCTGGCAGAAGGATTAAAGAATTACAATAATGTAGTAATATGTTTTTCTACAGACAAGCAATACCATGAGGATAATGTTCATGGTATAAATGTTTACAGGGTTCCTGTCAATTTCTCCTTGATGAGTCAGGATGTTGCTTTCAGTTATTATAGAGTTTTCAAGAAAGTATATAAAAAGTATCAGCCTGCAGCATTACATGTCCATTGCCCCAATCCTTTTGTATATCCTTTAGTAAATAGTGTGGTATCAAAGAAAACGAAGGTTGTTTTGCACTGGCATTCAGACATCCTGTCAAAAGGTATGGCATATTGGTTTGTAAAGCCTTTTGAGAACGCTATTCTGAAACGTGCAGATGTAATAATATCTACAAGTCCTAATTACATTCCATGTTCAAAGCCTTTGATGAAGTATAAGGATAAGGTATATGTTGCTCAAAATGGATTGATAACTAAGAATTTTGATAAAGTGAAGGGTGATGATGAGCGCATAGCGGAAATAAAAGCTCTTTATGGAAATAAGCCGATTGTATTTTTTGTCGGCAGGCATATACCATACAAAGGTATCGACTGCTTGATTAAAGCTGATGAATTCATAGAGAACGATTGCGTTATCTTGATAGCCGGAAAAGGTCCGCAGGATGAATATCTGAAAACGATACCATGTAGTGATAGAGTGAAGTTTCTGGGACGCCTTTCAGATGATGACCTGCGTGTCTATTCTCATGCAACTGATATATTTGCGTTTCCGTCTGTAACGAAGGCAGAGGCATTCGGTATTGCTTTGGCAGAGGCTATGTACTGTAAGAGTGTACCTGTGACGTTTACTATAGAGGGTTCAGGTGTGAATTGGGTGTCAATAGCAGGTGAGACGGGAGAACAAGTTCCTTTGCGTGACGTGCGTGCTTTTGCTGCTGCTATAGATAAATTACTATCTGCAGCTGATTTGCGTAGCAAATATTCTGAGGCTTCATATAAAAGAATAACCGAAAACTTTACTACAAAAAAGGCGGTAGAGGTGATGGATTGTTTATATAAGAGTATATTATAGTGTTATTCCATACGAACGCAGAGAAATATGTTTATTCCTCTGCGTTCGGTTCGTATTCGCGCTTATAGACATCTCCTGTCTACATGTAAGTCTTCTGTGAAATTGTTCGAATTTTCATTGTAGCGTTTTGCTTAGCAGAAAGTTTTTTGCTGAAAATTTTGTAGTTACAAATAAAATGAGTAACTTTGCACTCGCAAATTCGCATAAGCGATCGTGAGCCTGCTTTGCAGACACTCGCTATTTGGCTTCGTGCGAAGCATTGCACTCGTAAATTCGCCTATGGCGACCGTGAGCCTGCTTTGCATTATGATTATTAATAACCTCAGGTAGAAGCAAACCCTGAATAAAAAACTTCGATTATGTATTACATTTCTAAGACAATGGAGATAGCCGGTTGTCATCAGTTGAGGCTATCTTACGAAAGTAAATGCAACAATCTGCATGGTCACAACTGGAGAGTGACCATACATTGTAAGTCCAAGGAACTTAATGAGGATGGCATGGTGATAGACTTCACCCATGTGAAGCAACAGATTCATGGCTATCTTGATCATGGAAACTTCAACGAACTGCTTCCTTTTAATCCTACGGCAGAGAATATTGCCAAATGGATATGCGACCAGATACCTCAGTGCTATCGCGTGGAGGTACAAGAGAGTTTTGGCAATATTGCCGTGTATGAGGTTGATTGATTGTCTGTGGTTTTGCGTTTAAGGATGAAGGTTAATGAGATATTTTATTCTTTGCAGGGTGAAGGACGTTTTACCGGCACTCCGGCAGTGTTTATCAGGATGAGCGGATGCAATCTGAGATGCCCATTCTGTGATACGCAGCATCAAAGCGGTAGCGAAATGTCTGAAGACGATATAATGCAAGCCATAGCTCAATACCCAGCGCGCCACGTTGTCATAACTGGTGGTGAGCCTTTGTTGCAACTTACTCCGCTACTTACCACACAACTTCATTCTGAAGGCTATTTCATACAGATAGAGACCAATGGCTCTGTGCCGTATGCCGACGGATGTTCCATCGACTGGATAACATGTTCGCCGAAAGATAAGCCTTTGAAACTGCAGCGCATTGATGAACTGAAGGTTCTGTTCGACTCTGTTGCTTCAGATAACCTCGACCGCATAACGCGCTTGGCGCAGATACCAGCCAAGGAATACAGGTTGCAACCGCTCGATGCAGCGATGTTGGCGAAGGGTGACGAACTTTCCGCAAAAAATAGAAATAATTTAGAAGAAACAATAAAATATATACTTGAAAATCCGAAATGGAAACTATCATTGCAGACACACAAGATAATAAACGTAAGGTAAGCCAGCAGCAACTGCTTGATGCCATACGTACCATAATGCTCGCCATAGGTGAAGACCCTGAGCGCGAGGGACTGCAGGAGACTCCTGCCAGAATAGCAAGAATGTATCAGGAGATTTTTCGTGGATACGATCCTGAGCGAAAGCCCGCCATCACTACGTTTACCAATAGCGCACACACCAGTGAGATGGTATTTGACAGTGGCGAATACTACTCCATGTGCGAACACCACATGCTGCCATTCTTCGGCAAGTATTACTTTGCCTATGTACCGAATCCTGACGGCAGGATACTCGGTATATCCAAGGTGGCTCGCGTGGTGAGCTACTGCGCTGCACGCCTGCAGTTGCAGGAACGCTTGTGCCGCGAGATAATCGACATGTTGTCAGAGGCGCTCGATGGTTGCGCCGGAGGCTTTGCCATAGTAATGAAAGGCAAGCACCTGTGCAAAAGCATGAGAGGTATCAGAAATGACGGTGACATGACAGTGTCACACTTTACTGGATGCTTCAAGGAAGATGCACAGTTGCGCAATGAGTTCTTCAGCATGATACACATGCAGTAATTAAGGATGAAAGCTGTGTTGAAATGTCGATGGACAGTGAAAACATAAGGCCAATCAACAATATTTAACAAAAAAGTGATATGTGCGTATGCAAATATCACTTTTTTTGTGTAACTTTGCAAATTGAACGCAACTTGCGTGCTTATTCACGCAACTAAACTAACTACACATACAATAAGAACAACAAACAAAAACTAAAAATGAAAAAGATTCTTTTATTCGCAGTGGCAGCAATGCTTGCCGTAGCGTGCACAGACAGTAAGAAACAGAATGAAGTTAGCGAGACTGACGTGCGCATGGACTCATTGCAGCGTATTATTGACCAAAAGGACAATGAACTCAATGATATCATGTCAACCTTTAACGAGATACAGGAAGGCTTCCGCCTTATCGATGCGGCTGAGCAGAAGGTATCTGTAATCAAGGATGGCGAGGGTACCAACAAGGCTGAGCAGATTCGTCAGAGCATGAAGAGCATACAGGAGCGTATGCAGCACAACCGCGAACTTATTGCACGTCTGCAGCAGCAGGTACGTGAGGGCAGCAACCGTTCTTCTGAGCTGAAGCGCACTATAGAGGAGTTTACAAAGCAGCTTGAGGAAAAGAACAACGAACTTCAGCAGCTGCGTGCAGAACTTGAGCAGAAGGATATCCATATTGCAGAGCTTGACCAGACCGTAAATACGCTTAATGCAAGCGTAAACGAACTGAAGGAAGATCAGGCAAAGAAGGCTGAGACTATCAGCGCACAGGATAAGGAACTTCACACCGCTTGGTACGTATTCGGTACAAAGAAGGAACTGAAGAACAATAAGATATATGAGAGCGGCAAGGTGCTGCAGTCTGGTTTCAACAAGAATTATTTCACAAAGGTAGATATTCGTGTTGACAAGGAGATCAAGCTGTACTCAAAGTCAGCAAAGATCCTTACCAACCACCCTGCAAGCAGTTATACTTTGCAGCCAGACGCTCAGAAGCAGTACGTGCTCCGTATTACCAATCCTGAGCAGTTCTGGGGTGGTAGCAAGTATCTCGTAGTGCTGATCAAGTAAATCCGCTATCCTGACAAACACAACCCACATTTTATATGTATATATTCCTTTGCCTCATATTCATCACTACGCTGATGTTGGGCATTAAATTCATACCAAAAGTAGTGGAGCTCTCACATGAGCTCCACTTCTATGATATGCCTGACAGTCGCAAGGTGCATAAGTTTCCCATACCACGTCTTGGCGGTGTAGCATTCCTGCCTATAGTTGTGGTAGCCGTCACTGCCATGATTGTGATACTGCTACGCCTCAACTTCGATACGGCGAAGCTATGGCAGGGAACCGCTGTGCAGACCTTCGTGGCATATTTGTGCGGAGTGATGTTGTTGTATGCAATAGGACTATACGATGATATCCATGGCGTGGGCTATCGCACTAAGTTCGTGGTACAGATAATATCGGCTTCCATACTGTGCGTCAGCGGACTGTGGGTGTCAAACCTTCAATATGTGATGTGGATACGTGAGATTCCCTTCTGGATAGGAATGCCTGTAACGGTGCTCTTCACGGTGTATGTTACCAATGCCATAAACCTCATCGACGGTATCGACGGCCTGGCATCCGGCTTGTCTATCGTATCGCTCGTAGTAATAGCAGTGCTTAATATCACTACTGGTGACACTGTGTGGGCAATGCTCGCCATAGCATATATAGGAGTGTTGTGTGCATTCTTCTATTATAATGTATATAGCCGCAAGTTCAAGACTTTTATGGGCGATGCTGGCAGTCTTACGCTTGGCTTCACTATCTCGTTCATGATACTCCACTTCTGGCAGCTCACCCCTGTCTGGAATCCACATTTCCACAATGTAGGCATCGTGGCAATGAGTACTATCATCATTCCTATGTTCGATGTGGTTAGGGTGATGATGAGTCGTATACGCGACGGTCGTAATCCATTCTTGCCAGACAAGAACCATATACACCATAAACTGTTGCGTACTGGTATGAGTGCCCATCTAACCATGCTCGTGCTATTGCTGGTGTCGTTTGTGTTTATCGTCATCAACTATTTCATGGCCTCATACGTGTCACAGACGTTGATGATTGTGGTGGATGTCCTTCTGTTCGTGTTGATGCATGTAGTAATAAACTATTTCATAGCCAAGAACGAGCAGGATAAGGATGAATATCGCAGAGAAATGGAAGTCGAAGAATGATTTAATGGGTATATATTATCGATGATATATACATGATGGATATATATTATCGACTTACGATAGCTTGTTATAAAAAAGTTATAAAGAAAAGTATGATTACGCTGTAATGGCGTAATCATACTTTTCTTTTATTTAGGTACCTTGTTTTAAATTTATTAATGCGAATGTCTGATTGCAAAAAAATGTTATTAATTGTTTGCGCGTTAAATATATTTTATTTATCTTTGCATCAGATTGTTCCTGATTAGAGACAGGACGCTTGTTAATTAGAACCGCAAAAAGAAGAAACTGAAAACAGAATCAGGCTCGCCAAGACAGTTTTATTTTTATATAGTATTAACTAAATCTGTAATATCATGAAGAAAATTGTTATGATGGCAGTAGCCGCCTTAATGGCTACAACGGCAAATGCTCAGTTTGAGAAGGGTACATGGTCATTACAACCCTACGCGGGTGGAGTTATTTCATCAGTCACGAATGTAGAGCCATTGAGCATCGGCAACGGACAGAATTTGGAAAAGAAGATGACTGTGGGTTGTATCTTCGGCGGAGAAGCGGAGTATCAGATCTCGGAGAAATTCAGTGCTGCTGCTGGTGTGAACTACACAACACAGGGTTGTGCGTGGGAAGATATGGAATACTGGGACGGACCTGTCAGGGTGAAGATAAAAGACCAGAATGATATCTTGGGCTACGTCAAGATTCCAATAGTGGCTAACTATTACATCTTTAAGGGTTTTGCCGTAAAGGCAGGTGTACAGCTCGGCTTTTTGGTTACCTCTAAATTCTTTGCACGTGGAGAAACCAGTATGGATGTCTTTGATGAAGGAGTCATGAGAGATGTAAACCTATACGGCACTGTTGACATGACGGATTTGTACCAGAAGTTTGACTTCTCTATTCCTGTTGGTGTCTCTTACCAGTTCAAGGTGCCTATTGTGATAGACGCCCGTTATCAGATAGGTCTGACAAGACTGAATAAAGAGACTATCCCTGGTGTAAAGAACTGTAAGAATAGCGTATTCACTCTGACTGTAGGTTATAAGTTCGGACTATAAAAACAAAATCGTTTACAAATGAATAACTGGAAGTTTTCTGACTTCCAGTTATTCATTTGAGTACTTGCTTAATCTCTGAAGGCTTAAAGGTGAGATGTGATTAGTTAGCAAAATAATGTTTTTTTTCTTTGCATGTTAGATGTTTTGCTCCCTGTCAGCCTGATCTCCTCCTTTCTTTTCTATTTGCTATTCCTCGCCAGGTATATGCCTATGCCTATTAACAGTATGATGAAGGCGATGGAAAGTACCCATTTGAAAACCTCTTCTTGCAGGTATTTCAGATGGAACCATCCATAGTTGAAGGCAAAGAGTGCAACTCCGCCGGCAAGCGCGGTACCCAAGGCTTGTCTGGTTCCGCGTGAGTTCGTTTTCCAAGTTTGTTTGCGAATGACATCCCCACCTACGATGCATAGAGGTGTGAGGGCTATGATGAGTGAGGCAATCATAATACTTATATTCTTGGTTTGCCTTTCTTTCTTCTGTTCTTCCGACTTGTGTATTATCTGCTCGACCTTCTCTGTCATTTCGCGGTGCTTCCCGTCTTTGTCATACATGCCGTACATGTCCTCAGGTGATGCGACTACCTGAAGGCTGGCGAGAAAGAAAAATAGTGTAATAAGTGTTTTCATTGTTTCGATAGTTTTGGTTGTGGGTGATACTTATGCCATATACGGTGAGCCTCTTCTTCTGTATGGTACCAATTGCCTACTCGCATGAAACCTTGTCCTACGACGGCATAGCCTCTCGACTTGTCTTTTAGCAGGTAATAAGAGCCTTCGTCGTCACAAGCCTTGATGTCTTCAAAAGCCTTGATACCGTCAAGTACGACAGGTTCACCTCGCCAATTACACAGACTGAACATATTGTCTCTGTAGTTGCTTACTATAAGCGCGTCATCATACATCGTGATATGCTTGCCCTTGACCAGCGCTTTTCCGTCTTCATTGTATAATGTGACATCATCGTGATTAGCGTCTATACCACGTAGAATAACTTGTTTCCCATCAACAGCAGTGTTGAGAACATTGACATTCCTGCCACTCGTAATCAGTTTGCCGGCAGAGTTGTAGAAATGTTGGTCTGTGCCCTCATATTCGCGAACGATGAACGTTCCCTGTCCGTCGTAATGTACGTCAACTGTTTGATATTTCTTGTCGGCAATGATGTTCGTATGGTTATTCAGTTCCCCCTCGGCAGGCGCATATTTTCCGTCAGGTTGTTTCAGAAGAACATACCAAACGTACCTGCCGTTGTCTTGGTGGGATGCAAGGATGACGGAACTGCCGTCATGATTGAAGAGCTCATAGTCGAAGTGAGTAAACTCGTTATCAAAGTCGCCGGTGCCATTATCGTAAAGAAAGCCATTAGCCCATTTTTCATCTATCTCGCCCCATTCATGTTTCCCAGCCAGGGGCTGAGGCTTGTCAAAGCGACGGTTGGTCTCGTTAATACTCGAGAATGCAGGGAGATTCTTTACTGCCGGAGATTGTATCAGTGGCTCTGACACCATAGGGCGTTCAGGGACAGGCGTGTAGTCCTTCAGTTTTGTTGAAGGAGCATTAGGTCTCTGTCCTGCCTTTGGCTTGTAATTCTTGCAGGTTGACTTATGGAGCCATGGATTATTGGCAAACTCCTTGGAAGCCTCATTTACATTGTATGCCATGACACTTGCCTTGCAGATGTTGCACTCATAAGAAAATTTTTTGCGTTTGGCAGATGTTGTCGTGATGGGCTTTGAAGACGTGGCATCAAGCTTGGATGTTGACGAACTCGTTGATGAACTCGTTGGCGAACTCGGTGACGAACTGCTTGAAGACGAGGATTCTTCTTCGTTTGCTGGTTTAGAATAATATGGGCAACTGCTCTTGTGCGCCTCGCCAGTCGTCAGGTTAACATCGCAATAGGCACAATGTGGGGCGCTTACGGAGAACTGTGCATGGCTAACCATAGTTATCAGTCCGAGCAGTGTTGTCAGGCATAGTCGTTTCATAATTATGTACACCTATTTAATGATAAGGGTTTTTAGTAAGGAAAAAACATAGCTCCGGGAGCATCGGGATTCTTTATGCGCTTGACAAGAATCTCGCCGCTGTGCATGGGGTAGCCCAATTTCGGTGTGCACCCTACGGCAAGGATTAGCGTCTTGAGGTTGTCGCTCTGTATGTGGACATAATTCAGTTTCCAGTTCTTGGACAAGTCCACCGTGTCCAGTTTGCTTTCGCCCAGCCATACCTTCTCCAGGTTGGGAAAGAGAGCAAGGTCTTCGTAGGTGCTGACCACGAACATGTCTGTGCGGTACTGCGTAAGATTCAGTGATTTGATGGAGTCAGCCTCTGCTTTCGAGATGTGCCCGTCGTTGTCAGTGTCGCCATTGATGAGGGCCCGTCGCTCTATATTGCGGTCAGCGAAGGTGAGCGTCTGGGCTTTTGCACTGAAGGCAAAGAAAAGACACGCGGTGATAATCGCGAATACCAAAACTACTATCCATCCGTTTTTGCTTGGACTTGTTTCCTGCTCCATTTCTCTTACTATGCGAAACTGTTCTAGTTCCTGATCTATGCGAAGTTGCTCCAATTGCTGTTGTTGTATTTCTTGTTGTTGTTCCATGCTGATAGATTTAGTTATAGTTCATGCCACAAAGGTAAGATATATTTCTGGATTCTCCAAGTTTTTTTATAAAAAAGTTTTAGCATTCTTAAATCCGCAGTTCAGTCCTTTGCACAATTCAAAATATAAAAAGGTACGAATGTGCTCCAATCTACGAGCATTTGTAAGAAAAAGCCAGCCGCACCGTTTGATGGTGTGACTGGCTTTTATGCTTTTTCTATGCTCCCATGGAGCAGAAGTCATAGAGAATCATCAGGATAATCTTTGGAGCCTGTCGGCTCAGAAATATTTCCGGCTCATAGAGCCTGAGATTATCAAAAAGATTCTTAATGGATTTCTGCCCGTAAGGGCAAATAACCACAGATGGAGCTGATTTTGACTGTACAATAACACCAATACTTGAGTATACATAACAAACGTCATAACCAAGGAAATAGTATTCAAAGAAAAAAGAGATCTCAGTCAGAAAGGTCCTAACCTTGCCTGACTGAGATTCTTTTAATGTATTTTACCATCCATTTTTCTTGCGTTCATATTGAAAGAGCAAGAAAATAGGGATTATAACCAATATGTACATTCCTATGAATAAATAGAATGCTTTTCGCTGTTCTTTTTGCGACTTCTTGCGATATTCCTTTACCGCACGTTGACATCTTTCATCACGAAAAATCATAAGAAACGATAGGATGCCAAACACAGCTGCAAAGATAATCAGATTCCCACCTTTAAAAGGATACGGCAATACATTTCTTTCAAATATGAGAAATGGTATTATTGCTAAGTCTATCCAAAAGCCACAGGCCATTGGACCAAATAGCCAGCCCGTCTGGAAATGGCCGAAATTGCATACATCCTCATCAAAAAACTTTCTATTATACATAAAAGAATCCTCAATATGCTGTTCATAAGATTTGTTCTTTTTGGTTTCTACGAACTCCCTAAAAACAGATATTTTTCCAAATAACATTAAAATAGCTTTAAGCGGCTTATAAACAATATATTCAGCGGAGTGATTTATAAGAATATACATATAATATCCTCCAAAATATAGTTTTTCAAAAAAATCATTCATTATTTATTCTCCTTAGAAAATTACATCAAATAAATAACCTGACACAGCTCCTCCTATCTCACTGCCAGCATAGGTTCCAATCATTCCTCCTGCCATTCCACCAGCGACGGTACCAAAGCCTTCACATACCAGAGTTCCTGCACTACTACCAACTAACGCTCCATAATGGCAACCTACCATTCCTCCGGCAACTCTTCCCGTCGCAATAGTAGTAGCACGCCAGAATTCACGACTTCCAACACCATATCGATAATAAGCACCTACTACATCAGGCAGCTCCGATACAAAACTCAACCCAATACCGAGACCTTGCGCATGAGGAATCTTAGGTATAGCCTTAGTTTTCACATGTTGGTTTCCGTAGAACAACTTTCCGTTTGATTTCCTGAAACGGAACTTTCCATTAGAATCTATTCGCGCATTTTTCGAAACATGGTCATAAGCTCCTATCGCATATGCCATATTTCCTGCCGCACCTGCTGCAGGTTCCAAAGCCTCCTTTGCGCGCATCCAAAACGGTTTTCTTCCATTGCAGACAGCTTCTGGTAACTCGCCGCCATCAATCTGGTGTAGGTTATCGTTCATCATTCCGATGCTTAACCCAATCATAGCACCATCGAAGAAATCTCCTCCTAAAGCCCATGAGGTGAGACCACCTGCTAATGTCGTTGCTCCCACTACTCCACAAGCATTAAAATGTGCGCTCTGCGCCCCATATCCAGCAAAAGAAGCAATTGCTCCCGTAGCAAAGCCAATGCCAAAATTCTCTCCATTCAGTGCGTTTTGTACTCCTCCTGACAAACCATGAGCGCCAGCCTTAAGAAGTGCATTGCCTAAGGTTCTGGAAGCACCATCAAACGCACTTCCTATGCCGTATGACATTGCCGCTGATAATATGCCTTTTCCTACTGCTGCCCATCCGTTATCACCACTTGCAAGGTTGCTGATGACATCAGGCACGACTGCAAACATTATACTTGCCAATAAGGCATCGTCAATTCCGAATATCTCTCCGCTCGGGTCAGTGTATTTCAGCGGATTGTTTATGCAGTACGAATACCTGTTGAAACTCTGTGAGTTCTCCGGCAACTGCACGTAATTGTCTGGCGAAAGGAAACGACCTATTGCCGGGTCATAGACCCTTCCGTCCATGTGGATGAGTCCCGAACGGAACAGCATCTCGTGGCCTGTGTAGCCATGGTGCAGGTCTATCTCGTCAAGCGTCACCGTCTGCTTTCCCCATGCATCGTAGCTCGCTTCGAATACCTTGTGCTGAGACTTGTCATATACGGCTATGATACTTCCGAGATGGTCCGTCACCGCCTGATAGTAGCTGAGCGTGGCGGGATGCTCAATCCAGCTGTACTCGCTGCCGTCGTCGTCATTGCTGTCCCTTATTACTATAACGTCGTTATCAAGGAAATAGTATTCGCGGAAGTGAAAATCTTTCATCACACACTCATAATTCCCCCAATAGGTGACGTCAATATCCCAATAATTATTCTCCGGATCATCAGGGTCCATGACGTTGCTCCTCCACTTGTCATCATCCGGTCCGTAAGTGAAAGACTGAAATTTAGTATTGTTACATGAAATGACACGGCCCAGCTTTCCGTTCGGGTCAAAGCTCGTCCCGACTACATCGTTCGATATCGTCCCGTTCGCATTATCCACCTCACATACGGCATGTGGTCTGTCTGCCGGGTTATAAGTATAATCGCCAATGTCTGATCTGCTCTGGATATTTCCGTTGTTTGCATATGTAATCGCAAGCGGGTTAATTCCGTCAACCTCAACAAGTCTGTCCAACTCATCATAAGTGAAGTTTTCTGTCACACCGTTTATTGTCCTGCTGGTCAGGTTGCCAGTTAGCTTATCCCATGTATAGTATATATCATCCTTTATTCCGTTTTTCTTGTAGTATTGACGTGTGGGATATCCATCATTGTCATAGGTCGTGTATCTCCATCCGAAAGTCGTTGAATATGTAATGTCGTTCATTCCCGTCTTGTTGGCAGAAACTGTTGACATACTCCATAGGGATTTACCGTCACAAGATGCTCCTTTTTTATAACCGTAAACGTCATACTTGTAATCAACAGTCAAGCCCTTGTAATAGTGTATCGTGGGATACGTGACGCTTTCCAATTGTCCGAGAGCATTATATTTGTAGCTTCTGCACAGGTCATGCTTATGTCCACAGTGACAGAACGTATTCGGACGTGTCTCTTTTACTACGCGGCCGTAGTTGTCATATTCATACTTTATATTACCACCATTGCTGTTCTTTTCAATGACACGTCCCTTTGCATTGCCGCTGGTGCCGTAGGTGTAGGTGGTGGTGTTCGTTTCTTTGTAGCCCCACTTGTCAGCAACTCCTTCGCGCTTTCTCTGCGTCACCCTGCCGAGAGCGTCGTATGTGTACGTGGTCTTTACACCCCTGCCGTCGGTCTCGCTGCTCACCTGGCCGTTCTTGCCGTAGGTGGTGGTGACGGTTCCTGCATCGGGGTCAACGAGCTTGGTGCGACGGTTGAATTCGTCATACTCCATATATACAGTCGCATTGCCCGAAGTGATTTCCATAGGCTCGCCACTGCTGTAGTATTTATATTTCACCTTTCCGCCGATTGGGTCAGTGACTTGCAATAGGTCTCCGAAAACATTGTATGTCTTTGTCACCGTGCGGCCCTTAGCATCAGTGGTACTGACGGTGTTCTTGCCATATTCATAGGTACATCCGGCACCTGAGCTGTACTGGTCGCTGATGACCCTGCCTCTTGCATCATATTGAAATGACTCTGTTGACGTACGTTGTCCATATTTGTTTGTAACGGTTGCCACCTGCCCCTTGTCGTTATAGGCAGTCATTTTGATTATGCTGATGCCTTTCGCTCCGACCATCTCGGTCTTGATCTCACGTCCCCGGCTGTCATACGTTTTCCTTACCCACGGAGCAGCAGAATGGCTTTCTTCCGTAAACCAGCTGCCTGTATTACTATCATCCTCCCATTCCGTGTAATAGAATGTTTCCGTCCCGTCAGGATAGACGGTATGTTTACGCCTGCCCCATGTATCATACTCATGCATAGTGGTAAGCGGATTAGAAGCATTCGTCTCGTCAGTCTCCATCAGCACGTTGCCGAACACGTCGTACGTGTAGCTCGTAGTCGCTGACTCCGGCACGGTGTATGTCTTTACTACAAAACGGCCTGATGTGTCGTACTCGTAATACTTATAGCCTGTACTCTCGTCGTTGCCGTGGAAGGTCTCGCTTGTCACGTTGCCCCAGCGGTCGTAGGTGTAGTCAGTCTCTATACTGCCGCCATCCTCAAAGTCCCATTTGGCATCGTCGAGCTTCATTCCCGTAATGACCTTGCGGGTCATGTTCGCCTGACTGTCATAGGTATAATCCTCATAGTATATCGACGAGTTGCCATCCTCTTCGCGGAACATCTCCACATCCTTGTGACGTGGAACCCAGGCCCCGTTGATCCGTTCATATTCTGGGAACTGCTCTGTTTTTAACATCGTACCCCAGGTGCCGTCACCATCCATCTTTTGTGTCTCTGCGGGCATGCCGGAATCTGAATCGGGATACATCTGCTCATATTTCTGATTGCCGTCATAGTCCGTATATACGTTTGCGGAGTTGTATGACACACCCTGGTTTCTTATGACGTACTCAGAACGTATCGATGATTCCTCACCCGTGGAGAGGATGGTGTTAGTCAGTGTACTCTCTGTAGGCAGCCAGTACTTAGTATCCCACTTCGTAACTTCTTTTGTCTCCGTCACTCCGTGGATATTGTCGGTTTTTGTGGTCGTCCCGAATCCCATCATGCCGCGTCCTGCAATGTGCAGTCTGAGGTCCCTGTATCCATAGCTGACGTCTGTGCCAGCGGATTTGATGGATGACACGAGGGCTATGGGCAGGGTGTAGCGGTTGATGGGGTATGAGTCAACTGTCGGTTTAGTATGCATTGTCCACTTGCCGTCCACATATATCATCAGACCGTCTTTCCACTCTCCCTTTTCACTTTGCGAATAGACGTCCTTTCGTGTCGCATAGGCATAGGACAGTGAGGTGGTATTTCCGAAACCATCCTTCAGGGATGTCAGACGGCCGACAGAGGCATCTGCCGTTCCTGCCTTGTAGATATGCATAGTGCCCTCATCATCAATCGAATTGCTCGCATCCAGCAAGAAGCCCATGCTTGCGAACTCTATCTTTCCGTCACCGTCAAGGTCTGACGCAACAATGTGGCTTTCGGCAGACTGGTCTTCTCCGTTGAACTCAAATGCTCGGGTAAGCTCAAGGCCGTTGCCTGTAGAGTGTAGCCAGCGGACAAGAGTCTTGTTGTATCTGTAATATGATTCTTCCCAGATGGCACCGTGATGGAAATCATACATCGCCTTTGATATCACCACGTCGGATTTTCCGTCGTTGTCAAAATCCGTCACAATGACAGAGAATCTGTTGTTATCCTTGTCTGTACCAGAATCATCATAGACTCCCCAATTATCTGCAAAGGTCTGTTTGCGGAAAGTACCGTCGCCATTATAGTATGCAATAGAAAATTGTCTTGTGTCACTGTCATGGCAGAAGAAGTCCACGAGTCCGTCACCGTCGAAGTCGCCCTGCTCCATGCGCCAGTAATCCTTTACGGCGTTTCCTTCATAACGATTGTCTGACGTGAACACATTTAGGATGTCCTGCCCCTCAATATAACCATTATTGTAATATATGGCATAGCCGCTCTCGCATGCGAAGAAAAGGTCGGGAAGTCCGTCGCCATTGTAGTCACCTGTGAATATGCGCTTTGGATTAGAAGGTAACATGATGTCTTTTTCCCTGTAGTCCTCTTGTGGTGCGTCATCTTCGTTTACTTCCTTGCATGAAAGCAAAGTCATGCGGTAATTTCCTGCATCACCGGTCTTCTCAACTCCTATCAGGTCGTCCCTGCCATCACCGTTGATATCAAGACTCGCCCTGCACATGGCCTCGTCAGCACGGTTGACAGTAATACGGGAAGATAACATCTGGGAGCCATAGCTTCCTTTTACGACATCCTTGCCGAATAGGAAATACAGGTCCTCGTATTTACTTCCGTCTAAATTCGTATATGCAGGGAATACCAAGTCATTGTATCCGTCTCCGTCGTGATCCAATACCGATGTGGACCCCATAGCGTATTTAATGAATGGTTTATACAACTTTGCTTCATCCTCGTTGTCTGTCCATATATGACCAGGCATTTGGTATCTCTGCGGAGATTTGTAATGTATATTCCCTATTTCATCAACATACGCTACGTATACGTATACAAATGTGTATGGAGTCCAGCCCAACGCCTCAGAACCGCACTTTCCTCCACATAGTCTTACAAGATCAGCTATTCCGTCACCGTTCAGATCTACCGTTACGTAACCGTTTTCTCCCTCATCCACTCCAAAGGCATCATTTAATTTAGTCTGGAAACCTGTCACGTCGGTGTGTGTGACTTCCACCGACGAACTTGTGTTCCACGTCAGTTCCGTTGGATTCAGGCTCTCGCCTGCACCGTTGCTCTCGGTTATCGTGGTAAGGCGCGAGAACTTGTCGCCGGCTGTCTCGTCGTACGTGAAGTCATACTTTCGGTGAGTCTGTCCGTTGATGCTTGTGGTGACGGATGACAGCAGTTTGTTGCGCATGCCCTGCTGACTGCCGATGCGGTACGTCCGCACGTTTGCGCCTGCCATAGCTCTGTATGAAAACTCCACCTTGGCGGTAAGTCCGCGCTCAGTGCCGTATGTTATTGTCTGCGGACTGACGCAGAGGTTTTCATTTACGTATGCATAGCTGATACTCTCGCCATATCGGTTAACCGCCTGGCTGACGTACCATGCTGCGGTACGGGTGGCACCGGCCTTGGGTACCTGCAGTCGTGAATTGTTGCCGCTGCCGTAGGTGAACACCGTACCGTCGGTGGCTGTAACCTCAAAGTATGCCGTACCAGAGTTGATGTCTCCGTGCAGCGTAACCTTTGTATATGGGTCACCCTCTGGGGCATACAAAGTTCCGTCCTCGCCGTCTTCGCCTTCCTGTAATATTAGACGCTTGCCGTCAAGGTAGAAGTTTGAATCCTTGTCATAGTTGGCACCCCTTACCTTGCCGTTGTGGAACATGTCCCTGCCGCCGCTGGTGATGACTGATATGCCTGTCACGTCGATGCCGTAGCCTGCCAGTCCGTAGCCTGAGGACTGCGAGCTGTATGCAAGGCCTATCTTGGGTGTCATGCGTCCGCCGTTGGGGGCGTCGAACGTCACGCTGTAAACCGCCGCACCCATGTCGTTGACTGTCAGTGCACCGTTTATGCTGCCCACGGCGTTCTGGGCTTTGGTGAATGTGGGGTGAGTAAAGAATGTTATGAGTAGGAAGGTGAGTGTCCTGAGCAACTGACTTATCTTACTGCAATTCTCCATGTCTTCGTCCTCCTTCCTGTCTTTACGGTCAGTATATATATTCCTGATGGTTGGTCGCCGAGGCTTACCCGAGAGGTCTGCGTGGCAGAGTGTGTCTCACATACCAGCCTGCCGTCGCTGGCATGCACGATGACGGTAGCTTCGCCGGTCCAGTCGGCATCACTGACGTTCACCGTCACGTCGTCGTCGTTTGCTGAGATGCTGATGCCGTCACCATGAGCATTCACTCCGTCAATGGCGGTTGCCTCGTTCTCTTCCTCGCCGTCTTCAAACGCGCCGCCCTGTGCCTTGGCATTGGCAGAGATAATTACGATTTTCTTCAGGGTCCTGTTGCCTCCTGCATCATAGGAATAGACAACTTTCTGCGCATGGATAGGCACACACGTAGCCATGCCGCACAATGCAGCTAATAAAAATCTTTTTACTTTCATCTGTTAGTAGTAAAAATGTTAGAATGGTCTCTCTGATACCCAAAGAAAGACACTAAGTTAGTTTTTGATATAATAATAGTTGCTACAGAATAAAAACGTAGGTATCAGACCTCTGCTCGTTCCGTGACTTAGGCCGTCGGAAGCCTTCTCTATGGAACATGCAGATTTGATACCTACGATAATGTATATGATACACCCGAAAAGTGTGCGTAAGGGCATATTATACCCTCGGCACACTCCGGCTGCATAAATATATACACATCCGTAGCACCACTTCTGCGTTTGTCTTTGATAGAGAGATGAAGTTCCGACGTTCAAGTCACCAAAAAACAAAGCTTTAGTGTCGCTTTATATTATGTAGTACTCCCTCTTTTCGTTGCCGTTCCGAGGTTGTCGTTACAGGCGCAGAAAAAGTTTGCGATTGCAAAATTACAAATAAAACATGACATTTGCAAACATATATAGGAAAATCTGTAACATAAAACAGAAAATGATTCCTCTTTTTGTCTCCTTCTGAAACGAATTACATTTAGTTTGATTCTGATTTTGAAGAAACGAATTACCATAATTAACCATAATTATTATAAATAAAATTCGTGACTAAATTAAAAATAATTCTTTGCAAGCAAAGCGTCACTGCGTGCCGAGCGAGCATAATTCGTTTCTAAAAAATAATATATCGTTTCCCCATTAAAAGAATTATGATTAATTCTTTGCAAGCAAAGCGTCACAAAGTGCCGAGTGATACTAATTTGTTTCCAAAAAACATCGCACTTAGGCTTTTGAAACGAATTATACTAATTTATTCTAATTTTGTTATAATAATTATGTTTCCACCAATTATAAAAATTAAAATTAATTCTTTGCAAGCAAAGCGTCACTGCGTGCCGAGCGAGAATAATTCGTTTCCAAAAAAAATAATATTTCGTTTCCCCATTAAAAGAATTAACCATAATTTGTTTCTAAAATTTACGCTGCGACGATTTCTCACTTTGTCACAAAAGGAGGTGCTTTGATTACACTTTGACTTTTTGAAACAGTCAACTTGAAAACGCAAAATAGAGAAAGAAAAGGCATTTCATTATTGATTGAAAGACCCAAAACAGTGGGCGAAAAGTAAAAGCTATCAAATTACATCGTAATATGATAGCTTTTACAATGTAATATGATAGCTTTTACAACGTAAAACGGCACCTTTTACAACGCAATTTGATAGCTTTTACAAGCGAAAAAACAGATTGCGAGGAAACCGTCTATTGAATATCAGAGAGTTGCAGCGTGTGCGAGAATCGCGTGTACGAAAATAATTTCCTTGCGATGGATTTCAACGCAAGGAAATAGGGGTTGTAAAAATCAAAGTGTCACAAATAGCCTTCTATTTATGACACTTTGATTTTTTATATGAGTATTGGCTTAAAATTTAGCAAGTCGTATAAAGCAATGCTTGATAGCCACGGCGGCAGCGGTGGCAGCCACGACATACAACATGGTGAGTGGCTGCAGAGGGGCTATGTTGAAGAAGTTATATGCCACGGTGACTATGAGCCATTGTCCCAGGAAGATGATGACAGCTATGAGAATGAAGGCGCGTGCCCCCTTGAAGCGCATCTCACCGTTAGCTTTGAAGCCCTTGGCGCAAAACAGGTTCCAGAACTGCAGCATGATGAACGACGTGAAGAATATGGCGCGCTCCGTGCCGTCGAATGGATGCAGGCTACACAGCAGTGCCAGCATGAGGGCCGAGAAGTACAGGCTCGTGCCTATGAGGTTGACAGCCATGGAACGATCTATTATGTTGGCATAGCGATTTCGCGGCTTGCTGTTCATGACCTCTGCGGAAGGTGGCAGCGACGCAAGTGCCACGGCGGCGAAGGTATCCATTATGAGGTTCACCCACAGCATCTGGGTAACCGTAAGCGGAGGGGTAGGGGTGATAAACGACCCGACCATGACCACCAGGCAAGCGGTGATGTTGACCGTAAGCTGAAAGAGGATGAAACGCTGAATGTTGATATACAGTGAACGTCCCCACATGACGGCACGGCAGATACTGGCGAAAGAGTTGTCGATGATGGTGATGTCGCTTGCCTCCTTTGCAACGCTGGTGCCAGCCCCCATCGACAATCCTACGTGAGCCGCCTTCAGTGCCGGTGCATCGTTGGTGCCGTCGCCGGTGACAGCCACCACCTCGCCCTGCTGCTGCAGTTGCTCCACCAGGTTTCGCTTGTCGAGTGGACGTGCCCTCGCCACTATGTCGTTGTCAATATCGTTCAGTCCTATCTGTCTGCCAATCTCACGTGCGGTCTCGCGGTTGTCGCCCGTCACCATTATCACGCGTATGCCAGCTCGCTGGCACGTCTGTATGGCATCGGTGACGTCATCGCGTACGGGGTCGCTGATGGCAACAAGTCCGATGAGCTTGAGCGAAGCCCCAGAGCCGCAGGCAAAAGCCAGTGTGCGCATAGCCCTCTTCTGCCATTGGCGCAATCTCTCCTCGGCCTCGTCTCTCGGTATGTCGAAGTCGGCACACATAGCCATGACTACCTCCGGGGCACCCTTTACGAGTCTTGTGCCGTCAGACAGAGTCATGGACATATATTTCGTTTCGGTAGAAAACGGTTCCTCGGCAGCGATGCTGCATGATTCACGCAGTGCGGAGTAGTCCACGCCGCGTTCCCTGAGCCACAGGAGCAGTGCACCCTCGGTAGGATTTCCCAGTACGGAGTCACCGTCAAGCATGGCGGTGCTGTTGACAGCCATGCAGAGTCTCAGGGCGTCGGCATCATCCTCGCGGTACAAGGCGTCAGCCACCTGCATTCGGTTTTGTGTAAGCGTGCCCGTCTTGTCGGTGCATATCACCGTAGTGGCGCCCATGGTCTCGCAGGCATGTATCTTCCTGACGAGGTTGTTTGTCTTCAGCATGCGTCGCATAGAGTAGGCAAGGCTCATGGTTACCGCCATAGGCAATCCCTCGGGTACTGCGCATACCACCAATGTAACCGCAAGCATTAGCGACTGCAGTATGTTCGCTATTATCTCAGGCATGCTCACGGTGTCGTCGGTATGAAGGTACAGTGCGACCCTGCCGACGAAAACCAGTATGCCGACAGCCACGCTCGCAATGCTGATAAGTATGCCCAGACGCTTCAGCTGCTCGTCAAGCGGAGTACTCTTGCCATCCTCTATCTTCGCGGCAGTGAACGCCTTGCCGTTCTCTGTGCTGTCGCCTACGGCATACACCTCGGCAACGGCATGTCCCTCCATCACCTTAGTGCCCCTATATACGTGGTTCTCGGGGTATGTGGCTGTAGAGTCGCTGCTTGCGCTGACGCTCTTGGTGGTGATAGGTTCACCTGTCAGCGATGACTCGTCGATACTCAGTCTTGTGGCCTCATGCAGCACGGCGTCGGCAGGTACCTCGTCGCCGGTGGAGAGTATTATGACATCGCCCACCACGACGTCCTTCTTCGCTATGCGTGTAGGACTGCCGTCGCGTATCACCGTCACCGGTTCGTCGTCGTTCACCTGGTTGAGTACCTCAAACTCCCGTTCGGCCTTGACCTCGGCAAGGAATGATATGCCGGTGGCAAGGATTATGGCCATGATGATGCCAGCCGGTTCGAAGAACACCTTCGCTCCGTCAGGCGATACAGGCATGCCGAGCCAGCCGTAATACTCGGAAAAAGATATTGCGGTGGACAGGATGGCAGCAAGTTCGAGGATGAACACCAGGGAGTCGCCGTCCTGCCAACCGGGTATCAGATGCCCCAGCGGACCGGTAAGCGTCTGCATGAAACGCTTAAACAACGATTCCTTCTCAGGCGGAGTAAGTATGTTGCTGCCATGCAGCCGCCTGCTTTCTTCTGCTTGCTTGGATGTCAGTCCCTTATACAGTTCTTTGTTCATAGTTTCGCTTGTTCGGGCAACCACGTGACATGGTTCGTGGTTTGTCCCCTGCTATATGCTGATGTTCAGAATTGAGTGCAAAATTACGAAAAATACTTGAGAAATGGATGTTAATTAAAATAAATGTAGTAATTTTGTAGTTAAAATGTAATGATTTCGTAATTTGTTACAAAGCTTTGCACGTCACAGGCAGTAACAAAGAACCTCAAAAACAGTAAGCGAAGCGATGACGGATGATATAGAGAAACACTTGGAGGCACACGGTATAAAGCCTACGGCGGTGAGAATCCTTGTATGGGAGGAGGCAATGGCGCAGAGTGAGACCTTCTCGCTCAATGACATGGAGCAGCGTATGCCCCACATGGAGAGGTCGAGCATCTTCAGGGCACTGAAACTATTTTCAGAGCACCACCTGCTGCACACCATTGACGACGGCACGGGAGTGCAGAAGTACTGCGTGTGCCGATGCGAGGACAATCACCATATAAACCACATACACTTTAATTGTCGTGTATGTGGCAAGACATACTGCCTGGAAGACTATGCCATACCGGTAGTTACGATGCCTGAAGGCTTCAAGATGGAAGAGGCAGAGTATGTGGTGAAGGGCGTATGTCCGTCGTGTATGCAATAAATAGCGAATCGCTACGTTATTTAAAGGTGGGGCAGATACGCCCTGCGCAAACCAAATATGATAACAGCTTCAATAGTAACATATAACCATCACCTGTTAGACTTCGAACCAGTGCTGAGAAGCCTCTTCGCTTCACCGGTGGATGTAATATATATAGTAGATCATTCAGACGACATGCTCGACCTGAAACAAGAACTGCAGGAGTTCGGGCAGCGAGTGCTAAAGGGTGAGGAAGAACTGAAACGAAAGGCAGAGAATGGCTTCCAGTTGATATACATACCCCACAGGAACAACGGATATGGCGGCGGACACAACGTGGCACTGAGCGAGGCGATGAAGCTCGACAGCCAATATCACCTTGTGGTAAACCCCGACGTATGGTTCGGACCGGAGGTGATACCGGCGCTCAGGGAGTATATGGACTCGCATGAGGAGGTGGGACAGATGATGCCTAAGGTGATGTATCCTAACGGACAGATACAGCGACTGGCTAAGATGCTGCCTACGCCGCTGGATATGTTTGGCAGGTTCTGCCTGCCGGGATGGATCATAAAACGGAGGAATACCAAGTACGAACTGGGACAGTCGGGGTTCAGCAAGACGATGAACGTGCCATACCTGTCGGGTTGCTTCATGTTCTTCAGAATGTCGGCACTGAAGGAAGTGGGTACGTTTGACGAACATTTCTTCATGTATGCAGAAGACATAGACTTGACCCGTCGTATGCACCAGAAGTACGAGACACTGTATTATCCATCCGTGACGATATACCACACCTTCACCCGTGGCTCGCGAAAAAGCCTCAGGCTGCTGCGCATACACATAGTGAACATTATAATGTATTTCAACAAGTGGGGATGGTGGCGCGATGAAGAGCGCAAGGAAATAAACAACAGGGTGCAGGAGCAGATAGGCGGTGCATTGTAATTCCCCTTTGCGAAAAGTACTCGGAAATATGGCAAGGCGGATAAACAGACAAAGCCTGCCAAAGGAAAAGATACAAGCAAGAAGAACGTATGTATAGACGATTATATTTATCCATGATAGCCATGATGGTCTATTGTGCCGCAGTGTCTGCTGCAGCAGTAGGCACATGGAAGATACACCGCAGTTACTCTACGGTGGAGGACATCGTGCCTACGGGAAGCATGGTGTATGTGCAGGCAAACGGTAACCTCTACTCGTACAGGGTGAGTGACAATACCGTGCAGACATACGACAAGCAGACGGGATTGGGTGCGCAAGACATACGTTTCATAGCTTGGGGCAAGAATGCCGGCAAACTGGTGATTGTCTATGAGGACTATACCGTAGATCTGCTGTCGAAGGACGGCAGTGTGGAGTCGATAGTGAGCATTAAGGAAAAGCGCACTACTAAGTCAAAGACAGTGAACAACCTCGTGGTCTATGGTGACTATGCATACCTGTGTACGGCGTCGGGAGTGATAAAGGTGAACATGAAGAATGCCACCATAGCAGATACATACACTATTGACGATTCGGTGTATGACCTCGTGGTGAAAGACAATACGATATATATCAGGACGATTGATACGGTGTATGAGGCGGGCATGGATGCCAACCTGATAGACAAGAGCGTATGGAATGAATCGGACAAGGAATGGACTGAACTCAGTGATGACGACCAAATGGTGGTGACACCGACGACATTCTACGTGTATGATGCGACGAACAAGTGCTATTGGGGCAGCGACGAGAACGGCAAACTGATACGGTACATACGCGATGACGCCGGCGACTTCGTAGCTCAGAGCAGTGGGGTGATGCCTGAAGGACCGGCATATCCGGAGCATGCCGTGGTGAGAATATACAACGGAAAGATACATACGCTGCGCGGACTATATAATATGGACAAAGACTCCGGTGCTGACGGATATGTGCAGACATACGACGGAAATACATGGTCGGTGTTTGACAATACCCTGGCAGACGAAAACGACTACAAGCATACGGACTATATGACCATGGACATCGACCCTAAAAACAGCAGGCGTATAATGGTAGGTTCAAAGAACGGACTGTTTGAGTATATAGATGGGAAGATGACAAGGCGCTTCAACAGCGATAATACGGAAAACCTCGTTGGCGGTGACAATACAGTGATAGTTAGCATGGCCTATGATGACAGCGGCAACCTGTGGCTGTTCAACCGTTTCAACAGTGCGCTGCAGTGCTATACAAAGGACGGAGAATGGAAGAGCTATCCAAATGAAACGCTACAGAAGTTGGATGGTGGAATAAGTCGTTATGTATCGACCTTCTTCGATTCAAGAGGTCTGATGTGGTTCTGTAAGAATCACTACAGCGGCAACTTCTTCGGTTTCTATAATAAAAACACCGATGAAGTGAAGCTCATTACCGAGATAGTGAATCAGGATGGCAAGAACATTAATCCTGTAAATACATACAACTCACGAGTGGTGACAGAAGACGAGGAGGGAAATATATGGCTCGGCACGAACTACTACACCGTATATCTTCCCCCCGCAGACATAAAGACGATGATGGCGAGCACCTCTACGAGCGGTATTGCCGTGACGCAGCACAAGGTGGCGCGCAATGATGGCACAGGACTGGCAGACTACCTGCTCAATGGCATAGCGGTGCGCGACATAAAGACGGATGCGGCAAACCGAAAGTGGGTGGCTACGGACAATAACGGCGTTTATCTCATAAGCAACGACTGCAACACGGAACTGGAGCATTTCACGACGGAGAACAGTCCGCTGCCGTCAAACGACGTTTACAGTATATGTGTTGACGACAAGAACGGAAAGGTGTATTTCGGTACGCTGAAGGGCTTGTGCGAATATAGCACCGGAATGACAGCCGACTATGGAGAACTGCAGGAAGATAACGTATATGTATATCCTAACCCGGTGCCACCGGAATATACCGGAGACATAACCATCAAGGGACTTATAGAGAATGCACAGCTGAAGATAACGACATCGTCAGGCTATGTAGTGCATGAGGGCGTTAGCAATGGTCCGGTGTATAAGTGGGATGGCTGTGACAAGAGTGGCGAGCGCGTGGCTTCAGGAGTGTATATGGTATTGGTGGTTACTGCCACAGGTGAGCAGGGATGTGTAACTAAGATAGCCGTCGTAAAGTAATAATAAGGATGTATTACTACTCGCTCATTATTCCACATCATGGTAATGCTGCTCAGTTGCAGCGACTGCTTGACTCCATACCGCAAAGAGAGGATATGGAGGTGATAACCGTAGAAGACAAGGAAAGACGTGGGGCAGGATGGGCTCGCAACCAAGGAATACGACAAGCACGCGGTACCTATATATTATTTGCTGACAGTGACGATTGGTTCCTGCCGGAGATAGACGAGGTGCTTGATGAGGCAAGGAAGAGCGATGCAGACATTATATATTTCAATGCCACGGCGGTAGAGGAAACTACCGGCAAGCCGTCGCGACGTGCTGACCGCCTGAACTGGATAATGAGGCAGGAAGATGACAAGAGAGAGTTCCTGCTTCGCCATACCTTTACCGAGCCATGGTGCCATATCATCAGGAAATCTATTATAGACCGATACCAGCTGTACTTTGACGAGACACCAATCCTTAATGACGTTACGTTCACTACCCAGGCTGGGTATTATGCAGAAAGAGTGGCGGTACTCAATAGTACGGCATACTGCGTATGCAACCGTAAAGGCAGTACTGGCAAACTGACTGACGATGCAAGACTGATAGCATATACCCAGGTAATGGCAAAGGCAAATGCTTTTAATAAATTGCATGGAATAGGCTTTTATCATGCAAGGATGATGAGACCACTGGTAAAGTGTATGCTGAAGGGAAAAATCACTACGGCAGGCAGATGTGTTAAGGAGATGAAGCAGCATGGGTATTCATGTTCGGAGATAATATTCCTGTTGGCAGCCTATCCTTGTCACCTCATAATATATCTATACAATAGACTACGTTATAGTAGGAGCTGACACAATGCGCATAGTTTATGTCATAGAGCGACTGTCGGGAACGGGAGGCTTACAGCGTATCCTGACGGAAAAGATGAACTACCTTGCGGAGCATACTGCCCACGAGGTGGTGCTGATGACCGTATGGCATGATGACAGGGCGCTGCCTTATACGATAAGTCCGCAGGTAAGACGCATTCGGCTGAACGTGCCGCCAACGCTTCTGGCCCTGCCCCTCGCTATAAGCAGATTCAACAGATACATCAAACGTGCAAATCCGGATGTCACTATATTCTTCCGCGCGGTAGGAGCATTGCTGGCAGGCTGCACAACGTGGAAGGGAAAGAAGATATTTGAGACACATTCGGCTTTTCAGTACTCTAACCATACATGGCTGTACCCACGCATGATGCGGAAAGTGGATGCCGTGGTATGCCTGACGCAAGGTGACAAAGCCAACTATCATGCAGCAAGACGTGTGGAGGTAATACCTAATTTCACCACTATGCAATGTGCTGAGGCTGCTCCGTTGACATTAAAACGGTGCATAGCCGTAGGCAGATTGTGCAAGGAGAAGGATTTCGGCAGGCTTATACGTCTGTGGAGCATCATCCGGCAGGAACGCCCAGGGTGGACGCTTGATATATATGGTGACGGTGAGGAGAGAGACAGTCTGCAGCGACAGGTAACGGCGCAGGGACTTACGGGCAGCGTAACGCTGCATGGTAACACCTCGGATGTCAAGGCGGAATACATAAAGAGCAGTATGCTGTTAATGACCTCGCGGACTGAGGGAATGCCGATGACCATAATAGAATCGATGACTTGCGGCGTGCCCGTTGTGGCATTCGACTGTCCGTACGGGCCATCTGATTTGATAAGAGACGGAGAAAACGGATACCTCATACCTTACGATGACGACAAAATGTTCGTAAGTAGGGTGGTGAGCCTTATGGATGATGAGAAGATGAGGAGAGACATGGGACAGATGGGCAGGACGAAGACAAAGGAGTATGCTCCGGCATCGGTTATGTCGCAGTGGCTGAAACTGTTTCAACAGATACGATGACAATTCTTTTGAAGAACCATAGAATATTACAATAATGCTACTGTCAGTAATAATACCTGTTTACAAGACCGAACATACACTTGATAGGTGTGTGGAAAGTGTATTGCGTCAGGATATCGACGGGATGGAGATAGTGCTTGTCGATGACGGTTCGCCTGACGATAGTCCTCGCTTGTGCGACAAATGGGCGGAACGTGACGGGAGGATTAAGGTAGTGCATAAAGAAAACGGAGGTCTGGGTGATGCCAGAAATGCCGGTGTGGCACTGGCAAAGGGCGAGTATATAACATTCGTTGACAGCGACGACTACCTCTCACCAGACACCTACGCACCGTTAGTAGAGTATTTATATCGACATGCAGAGACAGATATCCTGGAATACAGTGTGAACGATGTCGGGGTAAACAGACGTTACCTCAAATACAAGGATCGTACATTCCTGGCAGCAAAGGATTATTGGTTGGAAACAAAGGCATGGAACCATGCCTATGCGTGGAATAAGATATACAAGAGAAGCCTGTTTGAGAACGTAGGCTTTCCTGTGAAGGTCATGTATGAGGATTTGTGGATGCTTCCGTTGCTGCTTGAGCGAAATCCGGTAGTGACGACTACGTCGAAAGGCTTTTATAACTATTGCTTAAACAACGAAAGCATCAGCGCCAAGCCAGACAGAAACAATGTGATACAACTTCTGAAGGCAGAATGGCATGCGGCAAAGGTGATGCGCACGCATCCATTCGCAAGAAACGGATGGAGGTTGTATCAGGCTATGGCGTATAGGTTGGTAGATATAATAAAGATGAGTATATGAGGGTGCTTCTGCTTGGTGAATATAGCAATGTACATAACAATCTGGCTAATGGCCTTCGCCAACTGGGGTGCGATGTGACGGTAGCCAATGACGGTGATCACTGGAAGAAATTCAACAGCGATATAAATCTCGCACGTAGGATTTACCCCGGTGGCGGCATCTTCGCACGCATCGGTAATGTATTGTCAGGAATACTCTTCGTGATGAGGTTGGCTATGGCACTGCTTCGTATGCGTGGCTATGACGTGGTGCAGGTCATAAATCCTATATTCCTTCCGTTAAAGGCAGAACGGCATTTCTCGATATACAGATACCTGCGCAGGCATAATAAAAAGATGGTGCTGTGTGCCATGGGGGATGACTACTATTACTGCTACGTAAACCGTACGCTGAAACCTATGCGCTATTCTGACTATAACATAGGCAAGGAAGAACATTGGACGGACTTCGGTAGATGGACTTACGCAGATAAGGTAGAGACGGAGAAAGGACGACTGTGCCGTTATATTGCATCAGATTGTGATGTCATAATAGCCGGTGCGTATGAGTATTGGTTGCCATATCATCTTACAGAAGACAGGGATTCAGAAGGGAAACCGTTGAGAGAGAAACTGCACCACATACCGTTTCCTTTCAACCTGGATGACGTTGCGATAAATAAGCAATCGGAAAGTGAATACCCGATACGTGTATTCATAGGCGTAAGTAATGGACGTTCGGAGTTTAAGGGTACGGATGTCATGTTGCAAGTTGCAAGAGACCTAAAGGAAAAGTATCCTGACAAGATAGACCTGAAGGTGGCAGAGGGAGTGCCTTTTGCAGAATATCAGGATATGCTGAATGCTTCGGATATAATGCTTGACCAGATATATTCATACGGTCCGGGCATGAATGCCTTGCTGGCGATGGCGAAAGGCATGGTGACGCTTACGGGAGGTGAACCGGAACACTATGACATTCTCGGGGAAACAGAGTGCCGTCCTATAGTGAATGTGGAACCATCGTATGAGGATGTAAGCAGAAAGCTGGAGTATCTGATACTTCATCCTGATGAATTGAAGAAAAAAAGGAAAGAGAGCCGTGAGTATGTGGCACGCAACCATGACTGCATAAAGGTTGCAGAAAAATATAGGGAATTATATAAGATGGGTTGAAGCTTAACATTACGGTCGTAATTAATAAACCCCGTCATAATAGTATAATGTAATGCAGAAAGTAAGCATCATCACTGCGGTATATAACGGTGAGCAATACCTATCACAGTGTCTTGACTCGCTGGTAAACCAGACATATGATAATATAGAGATAATATGTGTTGACGATGCCTCTACGGATGGTAGTATGGAGATATTTCAGGACTATGCCCGTAGGGACGGTCGCATAAAGGTTGTCAGGCAGAGCGTGAACGGCGGTGCGCAGCTTGCCCGTCAGGCTGGTGTGGATATAGCTACAGGCGACTATATCATGTGTATAGATGGTGATGATTGGCTCGATACCGACAGTATAGAAATATGTGTGAAGGACTTTGAAGAAAATCCGGATGTGGACTGTCTTGTGTTCAATGATGTAAGGCACAGACCTGACGGTTCTTCATTTACTCCTGCCGACCGATATGTCTTTCATAAGATTACGGGTGAGCAGTCATTCTATTGGAGCCTGCCGTGGCATATAAACGGAAGGAAGATTGTAAGGGCAGAACTGCAGAGACGTTTCCCGTGGGATAATTCTTGCCGTGTGTATGGAGATGACAATACGTCCATACTCATAGGACTGTTCTCTCGTTGTGTGATGCAGACACGTGCCACCTATAACTATCGCTTACTCCCAGCTTCGTTAAGTCATGGGGTAAGCATGGGATGGTTTACATGCTTGAGGGCACACAACTCAATGTCTGTGCAGTTAAGGCAACTTGGTGTCAAGAGAGAACTGCGAGCCTATCATGAAACATTCCGATGGGAGAAATTCATAAACTCATACAGGCATTATTACATGCTTCGTAGCAGACTGACACCATCACAGCGTAGCGAGGCACTGGCAATAATGAGGGAACAGCGTCATAATGTAGATTTCTCGCTTGTAAGTAAAGGACTGAAGCGTAAGTTTGGCTATGTGCCATTGCTGTTCTCTTGGAACCTTTTCCGCCTTCAGGAAGAAATTTATTTCACCCTGCGCACATTGCTTGGCAGGAAGATGAAGAATCTGGTATGATGGCTGCGTGGCATCATGTATATTATCCTTTCCTTCCTTTGTTGTATCTGTAGTAGGCATATACTGCACTGAGTATTACCATTGCAGCTCCTGCAATATAGTAAGTCCAGCCTTCTGTCATGGTGCAGATGGCATAGGTTGCACCGATCATAATCAGATAGCCCACCATAGGTATCAGTGTGCCAGCCTTTAGTGTTATTCCGTATTTCCACTTGCTGATAATCATTACCAGGAGCATGTCAATCATGTTCTGTATAGTCAGTGCTATGCCCATGCCTAACAATCCGCCGTAGTGATAGCCCACTATTACAAGCAACAGGTCAATCGCTCCCACTATGTTTATGAATAGGAACGTACGGTTGTCGCCGGCAGCCAGTGGCAGGTATGCGTGCGATAGGTACACTGCACGGAAGAACAGGCCTACAGCTGTAGCCTGTGCCATAGGTATCATGGTGACGAACTCCTCAGACAACAACAAAGGAACGATAGCTGGTATTGCCACTATGAGTGCTATCAGTAACGGTGTTATGAGCATCATCGTAGCCTCTTGCTGCTTTATTAATGTTATGCTACGTTCTGCCTTGTTGGTAATCACGCCGGTTAGTCGTGGGAAATAGTCTTGGTCCATGGCAGCGAATATCATGCCTGCGTATGTCATGGTCAGAGTGTAGCCGGAATTGTAAAGTCCAACCATGTGAGTGCCGGCGTCCTTGTTGAGATACGACTGTATAAAGAGTCCTACTATGTGAGTCATGATGCTGCACACTACGAAGTTCGTACCTATGGTAATCATTACAGCTCCCTTCGACAGGTTGTTCTTGCCGAAGGCGAATGTAGGCTTGTGTGTCTTGTATCCGAATGCCAGCGTGCTGATCATTATGCAGCCGAAGAGCGCTACCAGTGCAGGTAGCACGCCATCTATTCCCCACATATAATATATAGGTAGTGTGACGATGAGGCCGAGTGATACGTTTATTACGGACACCGTTGCCAGTCTGCGCAACTTGCGCAGTCCTTTCAGCACAGCCATTTCACCGCATGTGATGGTACTGAAAGCCACGGCAGGCGACAGTATTACATATCCCCATGTGTGGTCGTAGTCATCGAATGTGAACATTGACAGTGGTGAAGCAAATGCCATGCAGAGAAACATTCCTGCCAATGCTAGCAGTAACACCCATGAACGCAGCAGTCTGACTTCTGAGTCAATATTTTCCAGACACCTACTGCGTGTGTTCTCGTCGGTTGCATTCTGCCATTCCTCGTATGATTTTGATATGCCTCGCACACCACTGACGTCGAGTCCCAGGTTGGTAGTGCTGTGCAGCAGTTCCCTTGTTTCGTTGTATATGCCGTTAAGTCCTACACCGGTAGGTCCCAGCAATACGGCTACTATCTTTGTTCGTATGAGGTTGAGCAGTATGTTCAGTCCCTGCACTCCTCCAAGTAGGCTTATGGCCTTCAGTACGTTGTTATATTTGTTATTTCTTGTCATTCTGTGTTATTATGTATTCGCGGTGCATATAGCTTATGGTGGGTGTTGATAGAATTCCCCTAAAGCATTATGGCAGCAAGCTTCGCACCGTCAATCCTGCCAGCCCTTATCTCTCTTTCTATCAGTCTTAGTCGCCATTTACTTGTAGCGAAATTCCTCATGCGCTCACCATGCAGCTGATGCATCATGGCAGCAGCATACGCATCGCTTTGTGGCACTCTCCATGTCTGCGATAATAGGCGTATTATGTCGTCAAGACATTCCTCGTACCATTGTTGCGTGTCTGGTATGCCGAGTGTCAGTCTGTCGTTGTCCTCTATCTTGCACATCCAGTATATGTCCAGCAATTTCGGTTGCTGTCTCTCCTGTGATGTCGTACTGTAAGGATTGTATGTGTACAGATAGCCGATGTGGTCTGTCATACATATGTTTCTTGCCAGAGGTTTCACCAGCGTCTGTATTACGCCATCCTCGTGCCAGTAGCCCTCAGGAAACTGTATATGTTCAAACAGTCTTGAGCGAATTAGTTTGCCACAGGCATAGCCGGTAGTGCCGTAGTGCCGACTGATGGTCTTGCCGTTGAGGCTTACCCTCTCATGTGCACATTCCACTATGTCTGCATCATCGCTGTATGCAGCGTCGAGCAGTCTCTCTATGGTGTTGGGGGCAATAGTATCGTCGGCATCCACGAACATTATATACTTTGCGTCAATGCTTCTCAGTGCAATGTTTCTTGCCGTTGCTACACCCTTGTTCTCCTGCGTCGCCACCGTTATCCTGTCAGCATATTCTTTCAGTATGTCAGATGTGGCATCGGTACTGCCGTCATCCGTTACTGCAACCTGAAACGTATATTTTGTTTCTTGGTTAAGTATTGAGTCAAGGCAACGCTTGATAAACCTCTCTGCGTTGTATGCAGGTACTATCACCTTCAGGTCATAGCGTGGACATTCCTCTATGTGATTGTTGCATATACATGATTTGTCGCTGCCAGTGTGTATCTGCTGCAGTATGGCCTCAGCCTCTTCCAACGTCATCATGGTCTTGCGTTGAGAGCCGAATGGGCGCAGCAATATGTATGCAACCTTGCACAGGTGCATCCGCCTAAGATAAGGCTTCAGTCTTTCTGCTATTTCAAGAAGTCTGTTGTCCATTACCATCTTCGCTGATATCTATGCTATATACGTTGCACGCTATGCTCCTTCCGCCGAATCCCTCCTTTTGCTGCAGCAGTCCGGTGTTGAGGCTCTCACCGTCTGTAGCCATGCTTGTGCCGAAGTCGAAATAACGGTATGTATTATTTTTCCTGCTCATTGCTATAAGCTCAGGCATCAATAGATCAAGTGCATTATGCAATTTTCCTTCGTGTGATGCCGATATATACTGAGTCCTTACCACCTGCTTGCTTATGAACAGTAATGTGCCGGCGATAGTCTCGCCTGTCGGACTTACCACCGTGCAGCACCTTATGTTTTTTGGGAATGCACTCTGCAGTCTTAGAATTTCATCAAGTGAGTGTACGGGCTTGGCATTAAATCGCTCCATCAGGTTGCTTGTCAACAGAGGCCAGAAGTCTGTTATAGGTGCATCTGTAACAACCTTATAGCCCTCCCTTACGAGCTTGTTGTGCGTGGTGCCTTTTCTTGAAGACGTCGTGCCATTGGTCGTGGCATACAGATCCACGGCGGTCATTACTGCGCAACCGACTTTTGTTGCATTATGTCGCCAAAGCCAGTATTCGTCTTCTTCCGATGGCAAAGTATGATAAACTTTTGGAATTTGCTTGTATATCAGTTTTCTAAAGCCGTTGCCGCGCAGATAGTCTTTGATGGCGGTGAACATCTCGCCTACCTCTGCTATGTGCGCTTTTCTTGACAACACCAAGCCTCCGTATGTCAGTCCCTGGTGCGAATACAACGTAGTATCCTTTTCGTTGGCAGGTAATAGACCAACGAGTCTTGTCTTGCTCTCGTTGCAGTCGTATATCATCAGTGAATGGTCTTTGAACCTGTCGCTGTGATAGTCCATGTAAGCACGCATGAAGAGGAAGGTACCGTTCTTTGAACCTTCCACGAAACCATCCCATTCTTGTGCGTTCTCGTATGTATATCTTACGACTTTTAGCATGTTGTGCGCCTTATTGTGCTGATCGTACCTGTTGATTAGCTTTGTTTTTTTAGTCTGTATCAGGGGAAATGATAATGTCATTACGGTAGGATTGTTGTTGGTTTTCCACATACCATGTAGAAGCAATTAACAGTCCTATCTTATATATAACGTATCAATTCTTGAAATAGTATTTTTCTTCTGAAATAAAACAATAATGGCTGCGCATACATGGCGTGTGCGTAGCCATAGGAATTAATAAATCTTCTTTTGAAATAAATCAGCCACCCCGGATAACTCTAGGAGTTATTTCCGGGGATTTCTGTTTTTCCCGAATTGTTAAAGCATTTTAAGTAATGTACCCGTAGGACAGATGAACCGGCAGTATGGGCGTGGTATGAATACACCTATTATAATAGTAAGTATGCACAGCGCTATGACAATCCATGCAGCGGACTGCCAGATGAAAGCACTGAACAATTCGTAGTCCATCCACGCAAAGGTGATGCCAAGCCATGACAGGAGAATCAATACCGTCCACAGCAATAGTCGGAACTTGCGCAGCATGGTCAGGGTGTTGCCTGACGGAGCCATGCGTTTACGCCACTGGTTGAGCCATTTCCCCTTAGGACGGAATGCAAGGTCTTGCGCAGAGCCAAGAGGGCAGCACCATGCGCAGTAGTGCCCACGCCTGCCGAAGAGCGGGTAGAGGAATGCAACGCAGACAAGTATCAGCATTGCCAGAGACCTCAATAAGTTTGATGGATTGGAGGCATAGCCTACCAGCGCAGAGTAGTTGACGAACGTACCGGTCCATAGTCCGAGGACGGCTACGTTGAGTAGCATCTGTAACAGGCGGTAGGTCTTGTTCTTGATGAATAGCGGCAGTATGGCAGCAAGCAATGCGACGATGATGGCACAAGTTTCGCCCAATCCCAAACCTTCGATGAAATTAGAGAACCATTTTGCGGCAGCAGATTGCTGCTGCGTCTCGGCGCTGTTGGCGGCGGTCCTTAATGCAATGCTGATATTTGCCTTGATGGCCTTTGATGAGAAGGTTGCGCCTGATACGGCATCAACATTCATCTTCAGGGCCTCGTTCACTGTCTTACCTTTGTATTGTGGCAGAATCTCGCCTGTCACAGCCTCGAGAAACTCAGGAGTCTCTACGTTGCCCAACACCTCTATGCTGTCTATGCGACCGTTGCGTATGTACATCTTCAGAGGTGTAGGACCGGCGTAGCCCTGTATGTCCTTCGTCATGTTTGTGGTATTTACCACCATGGCCCCGTCGGTGAGTATGGTGACTGCTGCCGTATCGGCAGAAACGGCGGCAGATTCGCTTTCGCTGTCCTTCAGGGATATGCCAACGGCTTTGCCGTCACGGGCAAGGGATATGCCTATGATGACCAAGACGCAGAAGATTAACGACAATATGCGTACTGTCAAGTCGTAGAGCTTGCTTTCTTTTTTCATAAGCGCAAAGTTACTAAAAAAAACATTAGTTGGCAAGCATTTAATCATAAATTGTTAGTAGGTAGGTTGTGAAATACCTAAAAATGATTAGGTGAAGTGGCTAATGGTGTTTTTGAGTGTGAAAATTTCATAATTTTAAGGTATTGCGTGGGTTTTAGAAAATCTGTAATTTTGCACTCAGAAATCAGAGACGTGCACCAATCTTCGATCGACGTTCACTATTTCTTCGTGCGAAGAAGCACTAAAAAATCAGAGACGTACACCAATCTCCGATTGACGTTCACTATTTATTCGTACAAAACATTGCCACGTGGAAATCGAATTCGAATATAATAAACTAGTTTAAGAAAAATGACAACGAAGACACTGATTACAGCCGTGCTTGCCTGCGGGATAACAATGGGCGCAATGGCACAAGGAACAAACGCAAATGTTGATGGCACCACGGGTGCTACCTATCAAGTTAGGGAGAACACTGACAAAGAGAAGAAAACGGACGCCAAGGACTGTAAGGCGGCAAAACTTATCGATGCGGTATCGCGCCTGCACATCGGTGGTTATGGCGAGGCGGTGATGACTCGCAACTATTACAGTCAGAGCTTTAACCGCTACAAATACCCTGAGAGATATAAGGATGATCCGAGCCACGGCCGTTTCGACCTGCCACACGTATGTCTGAACATAGGCTACGACTTTGGTAAGGGCTGGACGTTTGGCAGTGAGATAGAGTTTGAACACGGCGGTAACGGCACTGCCGTAGAGATAGAGGCTGAGGAAGCCGGAGAGTACGAAGCTGAGGTGGAGAAAGGCGGCGAGGTGAACCTTGAGCAGTTCTGGATAAACAAGGAGTTCTGGGGCGGCAAGTTCAATATCAAGGCTGGTGAGATAATAGTGCCGGTAGGATATTCCAACGCCTATCATGAGCCAAACAAGTTCTTCACCGTATATCGTCCGGAAGGCGAGGCTACCATCATGCCTAACACATGGCATCAGGTAGGTCTGTCATTGTGGGGCAGACTGAAGGACTGGCGCTACGAGGTGCAGTTGCTTTCGGGCCTGAACTCAGAGAGCTTCACTGCAGAAAACTTCGCTCACTATGGTGCAACAAGTCCGTATGAGTTTAAAGTTGCAAACAACTATGCAGGCGCTTTCCGCGTAGATAACTACTCAGTCAAAGGACTGCGCATCGGACTCAGTGGCTATTACGGCTACACCTTCCGTAACACTCTGCGCACACCTGGCAGCAAGTATGAGGATGTTACGGGTGCATTGGGAATCATAGCACTCGACTTTACCCTCGACCGTTGGAACTGGATAGTACGTGGTAACGTGGACTATGCGCACTTCGCTGACGCTGACGCTATCTCTGCATACAATCAGGCTAACTGGACCCACCATAAGTATCAGGATGGTAACCCGCACCACTACACTAATATAGGTAGTAACGCCGTATGTTATGCCATGGAAGCAGGCTACAACGTGTTCTCGCAGATAAGGAAACTGCGCGAGAAGAATGAGAAGATGTATGTCTTCGGCCGCTTTGAGCACTACAACACCATGTGTTCAGGCACATACAAGTCAATGTATAAATATACTAAAAAGTATCGTTGCGCTTTCGGCGTGAACTACTCTCCTATAAAAGAGATAACATTCAAGGGCGAATACTCATACCGTTTCTTTGAAAAGCCGAAGAACAACGGTCTGACGTCTGACAGTCCACTGTATGTTCAGCCATACAATAATGAGCCAAGCCTCAGCCTCAGCGTAACATACTGCGGAAAGTTTCTCTAAAAAAAGCCGTTATAACGAAATAACGAGATGGCGACATGACGATATAACGACATAACGACATAACGATATAAAAAAAACAAAACAATGACAATCAAGAATCTTTCAAAGATGGCAGCCATGGCTGCCGTACTCGCAACAGGCTTCGCTTCATGTTCAAGCGACGACGAAGTAAACACAGAAATTGTTTCAGGTACTCAGACAGCGCTCGACCAGGCGTGTGCCGACTGGAAGACAGCGCGTGCAAACTGGGAGAACTCAGAGGCATTCCTCTTCGGTGCTGCAGACGTCTATTCTATCGACCCACACACCGACACATGGCCGGTTGACGCCGCAACACTGTCAAACATGCTGCGTGACAACAGCTTTATGAATGACATCGACAACAAAATCAAGACTGCCAGCGTGGGCATCCTTGGCTATCACGGCATAGAATACGTTTTGTTCCGCGAGGGCCAGCCACGTAACATCAGCCAGATTACCGAGCTGGAATACAAGTATGTATGCGCAGTGGCAAAAGACCTCTACAACGCTACCGCAACACTTGAGGCTACATGGGACTCTAAGGAAAGCAACGCTGAGCGCCACCAGATAGCACTGGATTACATCAACTCACACTACGGCGTGAACGATGATGACGAGCAGACTGAGGAACTCGAAGGATATACAAATTTCGGCAAGACTTTCAAGAACCCTGGTACTGGTGACTGGGAGACTGCACTCGACGCAACACTCGAGATTATTGCAGGATGCCAGGACATCATCGGTGAGGTGGGTGACTCAAAGATAGGTCTGCCTTATTCAGGTGAGGATAACTCATACATCGAGTCTCCATACGCTTACAACTCTATCATCGATTTCTACGACAACATCGTAAGCTGTAAGAACGCACTCTATGGCTCAGTAGGTGCAGAAACTCCTAACACTAATTCACTCATTTACTTCTGCCTCCATACCAACAATGCCACATTGAATTCACAGGCACAGACCGTACAGGCAAAGCTTGAAGCAGCACTGGCAAAGATTAAGGCAATGAAGTATCCATTTGCCCTCTTCTACACTGACGCTTCATGTAAGGAGGCCATCGACGCACTCGGTGAACTGGATGATGCGCTTGATGAGATGAAGACAACTCTGAGCGCTTATGCAGGCAACGCTACAGTAGAGCTACAGTGTCAGAAGATTAACGAAAACTATGTTGACAACGTAGTGCTCGCTACATACCGCACACTGGCAGACAATGCATACAAGCTGTATCAGTCAATCCTTAAGATACAGAGCAAATAAGTAAAACTATAAAAACATATCACATTATGAACAAACTTTCGATCTTCGGAGTTGTTCTTATGGGCGCTACCATCAGCGTCAGTTGTTCATCAACTGACGCTGATGAACCCGTTTCATGGGAAATAGGCGATCCGACAACTACCGACTACCCTGAAGACTATTATGCCGGCGGACTGCTCGGCACTACGTCAGTCAACACTGCTAGTGCCTACGAGCAACCTACGAAAGCCGTGGAAAACACCAACATGATGACGGCCTTCAACGAGGGTGAGTATCTTTTTGAGAAGAACTATAACGACAACACCGATGGCGCCTTCCACGGACTTGGTCCTGTATATGTGCGCCGCGGCTGTCTCTACTGTCACCCTGGTTACGGTCACGGTGCACGCCAGCTGAACTACAAGGCTGACAACCATCGTAACGGTTACTTGCTCGTAATCTATGACAAGACCACAAACTCCTACATACGTTCGGTGGCAGGCATGCCTCAGACCGGTGCAGTGAAGCCATTCAAGGCACCTATCGACGAAGACAAGATCTCCATTGCGTGGAACGAATACACCGACGAATGGGGCAACCAGTTCCCTGACGGCGAGACCTATTCGCTCATCTACCCAGAGGTCAAGATTGACTACAGTGCCTACTATGCTCCTGTAGTGGTATCGCGCGGCGGCACCGACGTCACCCTTACCGAGGAACAGTACAACAACGAGATTGGCGTACTGCTGGAATCAACCATCGGCATCTATGGCACCGGACTGACCGACGCCATCCCTGACGACTCGATAACCAAGCAGTGGGAAAAGGAAAGCACTTTCTATAACAGCATAGGCAAGACAGATGCGCTGAACCCTGCCATGTGGGACCAGTCCACAAACTCATGGAAGAGTTATTACTCTAACTCGCTGCAGGGTGACGGTACGAAGTACGTGCGTCGCTATACATACGCACTGTCCCGCGGTCCGATACTTGACGCCGCTGGTGCCAACGCCATTTGGAACATCACCAACGTGACACGCCCAGACCGTCGTTACCACTATCTTGACCTCGCAGGTACATACTATGCCACGAAGTCGTCACAAGACCCTGAAGTGCAGGCTGGATTTACGGAATACATCAACCGCATTGACCCTACACATGCACACCCAGAGTGGCATACAGGCAACCTGGAGAGCGACATATACACATACCTCACCAGCAAGACTCTTGACGCGGAGATGTCACAGGACCAGTACAAGAACCTCATGATATGGCACCGCGGACTGGCTGTGCCTGCAGCACGTAACACTACCACCGAAGACTTCAAGGAGGGCAAGAAACTGTTTACGCAGATTGGTTGTGCCAACTGTCACCGTCCTTCATGGACTACCGGCGAAGACCACATACAAGACCCTAACAAGCTCTTCGGCGATAACGACATGCCACGCTATCCAAAGCAGAAGATATGGCCATATACTGACTTCGTACAGCACCGTCTGTGGATGAAGAACGACATACGTACGGGCTGGTGCCGCACCACACCTCTGTGGGGCCGCGGACTGGCTGGCAAGTGTGGCGGTGGCGTAGAGCGCCTGCATGACTGCCGCGCGCGCAACGTCGTAGAGGCCATTATGTGGCACGGCTGCAGCAAGGAGGGAGGAAAGAGCGATGCCTATAACACTGTGGTGAACTTCCGCAACCTGACAAAGGAGCAGCGTGCTCAGTTGATTTACTTCATAGAATCGATTTAAGCTAAAAGGATTGACAATCTGACTGCATGGGTAACGTCGTTTCCGAAGCATGGATTTGCGAACAAATGACGCACTGCCTTGCAACGCAAAATAGAGATTTCAGGGCGAAATATGTAACAAACCAGTTCGCGTTTGGTAGAAATGATTTTTCCCAAGTTGTGCAAAAACAGGGTAAAAGCTATCATATTACGTCGCTAAAACGCTCTTTTTACATCACAAAAGCATAGCTTTCACAGTGTAATAGCTATCATATTACATTGTAAAAGCTATGCTATTACAATAATAAGAGAGGGAAACAGATATTTGCAAAAACATTATTCGCTGACATTCAACGACTTGCGAAAAATGCAAAATTCTTGCCGATTTTGAGTCCAAAATAAGGTTTGGTGATTTTCATCGCAAGGATTCGCAAGTTAAATACGATGTCATGGCGGAAAGAACAACATAAAATACTTGTGACGAAGAAGATTATATATGTCTTATACATACTCATAATCGTGTGTATAGGAATTGCTACCATAATAGAAAAATATAAAGGAACGGCATTCGTTGGTGACAACATCTATGGCGCATGGTGGTTCGCACTGCTGTGGGCGATGCTTGCAGCGGCGTCAATGTCATACATGATGCATCGCAAGCTGTACAGGCGCGTGGCGGTGATGCTGCTCCATGTATCGTTCCTGGTGATACTGGCAGGGGCACTGATAACCCACCTGACATCGGCAAAGGGTACGGTAAACCTGAGGATGAACACCGAGACGAAGGAATACGTTGACGAGAACGGTGTGAAACGTGAGTTCCCCTTTGCGCTGAGGCTAAAGAGCTTCAACATAGTAAACTACCCCGGAACCGACGCTCCGCTTGACTACCAGAGCATCCTGCAGGCGCAGACTGACGGCGAGACACAAGACGTGACGGTATCGATGAACAATATAGGAAACGTAGAAGGCTACAGACTGTATCAGTCGAGCTATGACAGTGACGGTCTGGGCGTAGCGCTCGGAGTGTACCATGACCCGTATGGCATAGCAGTGACATACATGGGATACCTGATGCTGTTCATCGGCATAGTATGCACGTTGCTGTCTAAGAAGACGATGATACGCAGCCTTTACAAGAAAGCCACACAACCGGTAGTGACACTGCTGGCACTGCTGTTCATGGCTCAGAATGTAAGTGCTGACGAACTGCCCTGTGTTGACAAGGACATAGCCCACAAGATGGGTACGGTGTGCGTGCTCTACAACAACCGTATATGCCCTGTGAACACCGTGGCTACCGACTTTGTCACCAAGTTGGCGGGCAAGGCTTCATGGAATGGATATTCAGCCGACGAGATATTCGTCAGCTGGATGATATACTACTCGCCATGGGAGAAGCAGAAGCTCATACGCATAAAGAGCAAGGAGGTGCAGGAGTTGCTCGGCATTGACGGACAGTGGGCGTCGTACAGCGATTTCCTGGATGAATATCACGAATACAAACTGAAGAAGGCACTTGACGACCTGAAGCAGGGGAAGGGAACCATTAGCCGCAAGGCACTGATGGAGGCCGACGAGAAATATAATGTGGTGGAGATGTTCTATCACGGAGAGATGATAAAGATGTTTCCCTACGAGGGAAAGGGAGAGGTGAAATGGTATGTTCCCGGTAATCAGGTTTTACCGAAAGAGATACCCGTCAAAGAACAGTTCTTCATTAAACAGTCCATGGACTTCCTTACGGAAAGCATAGTGACGGGACAGAAAGAACGCTCGCTTGAGATAATCGCCAAGATAAAACTGTTTCAGCGCGACATGATTGGCGAGGTGTTGCCAAGCCAGAATACCATCAACGCAGAAATAGCGTACAACAAGATGAACACTATGAAATGGCCGGTATTCCTTACACTCATGGTAGGATTGGTAATGTGTGTGGTCATCTCAGCATCATGGAAGAGGTGCCGTGAGCGCAGGTTTAAGATAGTGACCACAGGGTACGTGGCGTTGTTGGCACTGTATCTCACCGTCCTGCTCTGCCTGCGCTGGTGGGTTGGCGGACATGTGCCCGTCAGCAACGGCTATGAGACGATGCAGTTCATGGCGTGGGCATTGCTCATCATGACCATGGCGATGTATCGCAAGTTCCCGATAATGATAGGCTTCGGCACGCTGGTGGCAGCCTTCTGCCTGCTTGTGGCAATGATAGCGAGCGGAACACCGCAGATAACGCCGCTGATGCCGGTGTTGCAGTCACCGCTGTTGTCCATACACGTGATGACGGTTATGTGTGCATACGCCCTCTTCGCCTTGCAGGTATTGCTTGGCATACAGGGACTGTGGCTCATTCACGGCAATAAGACGCAGCAGGTGGAGAAGAATACCGCATTGTCACAATTACTACTCTATCCGGCAGTATTCCTGCTTGCCATAGGCATATTCCTCGGAGCCGTATGGGCTAACGTGTCGTGGGGCACCTATTGGTCATGGGACCCGAAGGAGACGTGGGCGCTCATCACGTTCATGGTGTATGCAGTGCCCATGCACAGAGAGTCGATAGGCGTATTCAATAAACCACGCGTATATCACATATACATAATATGTGCATTCCTGACAGTTCTCACTACCTATTTTGGTGTAAATTACATACTCGGCGGCATGCACAGCTATGCATGATTATAGAATTAACAGTATTTTTAATGTTTTTAACATATCGCATTGAAGGGACGGGAAATAAAACCGTCCCTTTTGCGTTTGTTAAAAAGTGAAGAAGTATAGACTCGTCATATTGTCAGCCCTCCTTGTGCTGGTCTCAATGAAGGCTGGCGCACAGTATGACCCGTATTTCTCCCACTACTACGATATGCAGCCGGTGTATAATCCGGCAACGGTGGGAAAACAGGACAAACTTAACGTGATTGGCGCGTATGCCATGACGTTGGCGGGCTTTGAGAATGCTCCGAAGACATTCGTGGTGGAAGGAGACATTCCTTTCGTGGCATTGAAGCAGATACACGGCGTGGGAGTGCAGCTGATGAGCGACCAGATTGGTTTGTTCGCACACCAAAGGCTTAACGTGAAGTATGCCTTGCGAAAAGCACTCGGGGAAGGATGGCTCTCAGGTGGTCTCTCCGTGGGTATCCTTAATGAGAAATGGAACGGTTCGAAGGTCGAATATGGTGGAGATAAGGATGATGTGCTTTCTAAAAGCGACATAGACGGTAACGGACTTGACCTGTGTCTGGGTTTCTTCTATCAGCGTAAGAACTGGTATGCTGGCATCAGCGGACAACATCTGACGGCTCCGACTATAGAACTGGGAACGAATAACAAACTGGAGGTGGCTCCGAGCTTTTATGCTACGGGAGGTATGTCGTTCCAACTGGCTAACCCTCTGATGAAGATCGAGGCATCGGCGCTTGTGCAGACTGATCTTACAGCCTATAGGGCGGATGTGACTGGAAGGTTGTATTATACCTTTGATGACAAGATGCTGTATGCAGGCTTGAACTATAGTCCTACAAACTCTGTCACACTCCTTGTGGGTGGTAAGTTCCAGGGAGTCCTGGTGGGATATTCGTTTGAGGCATACACCAACGGAATAAGCATAAAGAATGGTTCGCATGAACTGTTTGTTGGCTATCAAATGGATGTGGACCTCGGCAAGAAAGGTAAGAACCGACATCAGACAGTGCGCACACTGTAGGGTGTATGGAGAATGGTAAGGAAAACAAAAGGCTTAAATAGCAAATATTATACAATGGTGAATATAAAGAACATATCAATCTCGCTCGTTGCTGCGGCAGTCGTAATGACGTTCGGCAGCTGTTTCGGTGGAAAGATGACACAGTCACAGCGTGGTGGTGAACTTACAGGCGTAGGTGGCGGTAAGGGTTTCCAGGAGCCTACGCCGTTTGGCATGACACTGGTGAATCGTGGCTTTCTCCACATGGGTATAGACAGTAAGAAAGATAGTCTGTGGGGTAAGATGACTCCGGAGAAAGACATATCCGTTGATGGCTTCTGGATGGATGAGACGGAAGTCACAAACTCTGAGTACCGCCAGTTCGTAATGTGGGTGCGCGACAGCATCCTACGCACGCGTCTTGCTGATCCTGCATACGGCGGTGACGAGACTTATATGATAACGGAGGATAAGAACGGTGATCCGATTACACCGCAGATAAACTGGAAGAAACCTCTGCCACGCAAGCCTAACGAGGATGAACAGCGTGCCATAGAGAGCATGTATGTCACAAACCCCGTGACGGGAGAAAAGCTGCTTGACTACAGACAGCTGAACTACCGTTATGAGATATATGACTATACAACGGCGGCACTGCGTCGTAACCGTCTGAACCCGGAGGAGCGTAACCTTAATACCGATGTGACGGTGAATGCTGACGAGGTGGTTATGATTTCCAAGGACACGGCATACGTGGATGATGAAGGTAAGATAATACGCGAGACCATAAACCGTCCGCTGTCTGGTGCGTGGGATTTCGTCAATACATATATTGTTAATGTATATCCGGACACTACCTGCTGGGTGAACGACTTCACAAACAGCGATAATGAGATATATATGCGTAACTATTTCTGCAACCCAACATTCAACGACTATCCTGTGGTAGGCGTTACGTGGGAGCAGGCAAACGCTTTCTGTGCATGGCGCACGGAGTATCTGCTGAAGGGTTTGTCTGGTGCAGCACGCTATGTGCAGCGTTATCGCCTGCCTACCGAGGCTGAGTGGGAGTATGCAGCACGTGGTAAGAACGGAACGGAGTTCCCTTGGGAAAATCAGGATGTGAAGAATGGTGATGGTTGTTTCTTCGCTAATTTCAAGCCTGACCGTGGCAACTATACAAAGGATGGTAACCTTATAACAAGCAAGGTGGGCATATATGCTTCGAATACCAACGGACTGTATGACATGGCAGGTAATGTGGCTGAATGGACCTCTACCATATACACAGAGGCTGGCGTAGAGGCAATGAATGACCTTAATCCGCAGTTGGAATACAAGGCTGCGAAGGAGGATCCATACCGCATGAAGAAGAAGTCTGTTCGTGGTGGTTCATGGAAAGATCCGGAGAGCCATATACGCTCAGCATGGCGCTCATGGGAATATCAGAACCAACCTCGCTCGTATATCGGTTTCCGATGCGTACGTTCGCTGGCAAGTTCGGCAAGCATGAACGCAAGAGGAAAGAAGAAAAGGTGATAAATAGTATGCAGTTGGGCAATATACTCACAGTTCGCACAGCATAACATGCACCGTATGGGGTTCAATTCATAACTCATAAACATAACTAACAAGATGTCAAAATACAGCAAAATAAACTTTATCTATTTCTTGCAGAAATGGATGGACAGCGTTCCAGGACAGACGTTCCTTAACTACGCTTATTCATGGGGTGCCGCAGTCGTGATTCTCGGTACACTGTTTAAACTTACCCACCTGCCAGGTGCAAACTTCATGCTTTTCCTTGGTATGGGTACTGAGGTCGTCGTGTTCTTCATATCTGCGTTTGACCGTCCGTTTGACAAGACTACGATAGATATGGATCTTGATAATCACATGGCAGATGAAGTGATAGACCATGTTGCAGCGAGTCCACTGGGCGAACCAACGGTAGCACCATCTGCAGTGCGTACTGTTGCAAACTCAGGCGTAGCAGCACCAGCTGCTGGCGGTGTTGTGGGTGGTAATGCAAATGCTGGAAGGGTATCATCAGGCGCAGCTCCTGTCGTTGTTGGCGGTGGAAACGTAGGTGGCGGTACTACAATAATTGGTGGTGGCGCTCCTGTTATTGGCGGTGGCACCGTTAGTGGTGGAGTAGCAGGCGGCACCACGATTATAGGCGGTGGCGCTCCTGTATCAGGCGGCACAGTCGTAGTAGGTGGCGGAAGTCCTGCTGCTGCGGGTACTGTGATTATCGGTGGTTCACAGCAGGCTAGCAAGGGAGAGAAGGCTGAAGAGATTAAGTTTACTGAAACATCAGAGACTTCAGAGAATAACACTCAGGAAGGAAATACCACAGGCAACGAGCAACCAAAAGTCGCTACTGCTTCTGTTGGCACAGTACCTCAGGTTATCACCCCTGCACCGGCAGTGTCACAGGAGACTGCCGCAGAGATGGAGGTTGTCACAAAGGCTTACATAGAGCGTTTGGCAGAACTCAACGAGATGCTTGAGAAGGTTGGACAGCTCACCTCACGCCTCTCTACAGATAGTGAGGAAATGGAGAATCTTAACCGTACACTCACAGGCATTGCCCGCGTTTACGAAATGCAACTCAAATCTGCTTCACAGCAAATCACTACACAAGACTCTATCAACGAGCAGACCCGCATCATGGCACAAAAGATACAGGAACTCAATAGTATCTACACACGCATGATAGAGGCTATGACCGTGAATATGCCAGGAGGAATGCAGAACAATGCATAATTTATAATGCATAGTTCATAATTCATAATGCATAATTGACTTTCCTTCAATTTCAGGCAGGGTGAGTATCTAACTCATAACTCATAATTCATAACTCACAACTCATAACTCATAACTTAATATATTGTGGCAATAAAGAAAAGACCAGTTTCTCCTCGTCAGAAGATGATCAACCTCATGTATGTGGTACTGATGGCGATGCTTGCGATGAACGTCTCTACGGAGGTGCTCAACGGATTCTCTATTGTGTCAGAAGGACTTGACCGTTCTACTGTCAATGCAACAAAAGAGAATCTCGGCATATATGCAGACTTCGATGCGCAGATGAAAGCCAATCCGCAGAAAACGCGTGAATGGTATGAGAAAGCGCAGCAAGTAAAGAAGATGAGTGATGAACTCTATAACTTCGCTGAAGAACTGAAGATTGCCATTGTCAAGGAGGCAGATGGAGATGATGGTGATATACACAACATAGAAAATCGTGAAGACCTTGAAGCTGCATCACAGGTGATGTTGTCACCAGGCAGGGGAAAAGGACCACGACTGCAGAAGATGATAGAAGACTATCGTACTAAGTGCGTAGGTCTTTTGAAGGATGAACGCTTACGTAAGATTATAGAAGGCAACCTCTCTACGGAGGTATCACCTAAGGCAAAGGCCTTGGGCAAGAACTGGCAAGAATACATGTTCGAACAGATGCCAGTAGCTGCTGCCGTAACATTGCTTTCAAAACTGCAGAATGATGTGCGCTATGCTGAAGGTGAGGTGCTTCATACGCTTGTCAGCAACATAGATATCAAGGATATTCGTGTAAACAAGCTTTCTGCCTTTGTCATACCTGATGCAAAGACCGTAATACGAGGTGACAAATTCTCTGCACAGATTGTAATGGCAGCGATAGACACCACACAGCAGCCTGAGATATACATCGGAGGCCGCAAGGTAGAACTTCGCAACAACACTTACGAATTCGTGCCGGGCAAGACTGGTGACTTTACTCTTTCGGGCTATATGACCATGAAGGATGGTGGCGGTCAGGTGCTCCGTCGTGACTTCGAACAGAAATATACAGTCGTAGATCCATCAGCAACTGTTTCTGCTGATTTGATGAACGTGCTTTATGCAGGTTTCAACAACCCAATATCTGTCAGCATACCTGGTGTACCGCTTAATAAGGTGCAGGCAACCATGTCAGGTGGTTCATTCACACCAACAGGTCCGGGTAAGTATATTGCCCGTCCGTCTGCCGTTGGTAAAGACGTTACGATTACTGTCTCAAGTACGGCAACTGGTAAGCCGGTACGCATGGGAGAATTTACGTTCCATGTACGTAAGTTGCCTAATCCAACACCATATATAAAGATAGGTACAGACCGTTTCAAGGGAGGCAATATGGCTAAGGGTGACCTGATGGGTGCCACCACGTTGCATGCGGCTATTGATGACGGACTGCTCGACATAGAGTTTAAGGTGACAAGTTTTGTTGCAGTATTCTTTGATAACATGGGTAACCGTGTGCCTATAGTAAGCAACGGCGCATCCTTCTCACCGCGTCAGCAGGAACTGTTCCGCAAACTGTCACGTTCGAAGAGTTTCTTCATCACTCAGGTACATGCCGTCGGACCTGACGGAATAGCCCGCACACTACCAGGTGGTATGGAAGTGGTAGTGAAATAATTGTGGTAGTGAGATAATTAATGATGATTAATAAGAATATAATATTATGAATAAGATAAAAGAAATATGTGGAACAGCATTGAAGGCAATCTTCATTATCCACTTTTCACTTTTCACTTTTCAATTAATTCAGGCGCAACCTGCACAGCGTCGTAACCAGGCACAGGCTGCAGGCAGAAAGAATACTGCGAATTCCACTCTGACAACGCGCGCTCAGATTTCCTATCCTGCTGTTATGCAGATGAAGGAAGACGTGGTATGGCGTCGTGATATCTACCGTGAGATAGACCTTACCGTAGGTAGTAATTCGGGTATGTACTATCCTATAGAGCCAGTAGGCACACAGATGAATCTGTTTACCTATCTTTTCAAATTGGTATTGCAAGGACAGATAAAGGCTTATAAGTATAATATAGATGGTAATGAGTCGTTTGAACCAGACAACCAACTGAAGCCATTGTCACTGCTCGATGACTACCATATATACTATGAGCGCAAGGATGGCAGACTGCACCTTGACAACTCAGACATACCATCGCGTGAGGTAAAGGCATACTATATAAAGGAGTCATCATACTTTGATCAGAACTCTGCCACATTCCACACAAAGGTCATTGCCCTTTGTCCTATCATGCTGCGTGATGACGATTTCGGTGATGGCGTGGCACGCTATCCTCTCTTCTGGGTGAAGTATGACGACATTGCACCATTCCTCACCAAGCAGACCATCATGACCAGCGACATCAACAACGCTGCAACCATGAGCATGGACGACTATTTCGTAAAGAACATGTATCGTGGCAAGATATACAAGACCAACAATATGCTTGGCCAGACACTGGCTCAATACTGTCCTACCGACAGCGCTATGGCAAAGGAGCAAAAGCGTATTGAGGCAGAGCTGAAGGCTTTTGAGGAAAATATCTGGGGAGACAAGGCCCGTAAGGATTCGCTTGACTCGATAGCAAAGGTAGAGGCAGCAAATCCAAAGGCTAAGAAGTCAAGGGCAAACCGTCGCTCTGCAGGCAATTCAGATACAACCGTCAGCAAGAAGCCGGCAAAGAGTTCTGCAAGCAGCAGTGGCGCATCGTCTGCTGCTCGAGTAAGTGTTCGCAGACAAAGGCACTAATGATAGGGTAGTGGAACGTTCAGCGGTCTTTATGAACATGACAAATTACAAACAAAACTAAAATACAAGCATTATGAAAAAGATCTTATCAATTATTGCCGTTTCGGTTGCATTGCTCGCAGCTCCGGCAAATGCACAGGTGAAATTCGGTGTCCGTGGTGGCGCAAACCTTGTGAATATGAAACTGAGTGGTGATTTCACCAATAATCTTGCAAAGGACAACCGTGCGGGATTCTATATCGGTCCTACAGTAAAGTTCACAGTGCCTATTGTTGGCCTGTCAATGGATGCATCTGCACTTTATGACCAGCGCAGCACAGAGGTAACCGCAGAAGGCACTAACACAACAGAGAGCATGATAACCCGTCAATTGGCTATCCCTGTCAATGTACGCTATGGATGGGGTCTCGGTTCTGTTGCCGACGTATTCTTGTTTGCAGGTCCTCAGGTGGCATTCAACTTCGCCAAGGACAAGAGCATATTCAAAAGTGCTGCTGATTGGAAATGGAACACCAGCAACTTCTCCATCAACATCGGTCTCGGTTGCACAATCCTCAGCCATGTTGAGCTGAAAGCAAACTACAACATTGCATGTGGCAAGACTGGTGAGGCTACCGTATGGAATGCCACTAAAACAGCTGCTTTAGGCACAGTAAAGAGTAAGTACAACTCTTGGCAGTTAGGCATGGCCTACTATTTCTAAAAGATCATAACAATTCTTTTAATACGAGAAGGAGGAAGAAACATACCGTTTCTTCCTCCTTCTCGTATTATCGTTATGTTATATCTACCTGTCAGCCTCTTCGCTCTTAATGAGTTCTATATTCACCTGTTCTATCACGTTGAGCTTTATGGCATCGTTGTTATTCCCTGGCTTATACCAGAACTGGTTGCCAAACCACTCCTGCAGGTCCTTTGACTTAAAGCGATAGCCATGGCGTGCCAATATCTCGTTACGCATCAGTCTTAGTTCCGTTTTGTCAGGTATCTTTGAAAGATAGTGACGGTTGAGCAACGTGTTAGATGTTATCTCGCTGGGCAGTTCTCTCTCGATGTTCTTCTCCTGTGCGAGACAATTCTCAAGGTTATCAGGCGTAAGCACGAGCAGCCACATAGCATCCTTGTTAGGCTTGCGCACGGCAAGGAAGTTCATGCCGTCTTTGCGTACATACTGTACTCTCCAACCAAACTGAGCACCGCGGAATGGTGGCTCGTCAGCCTGGCTACTTGGTTGCAGCGTGTATTCCCCCTGTTTGCCGTCAACCTTCTCGAGTGTCATCTGTAAGCCGTTGCTACCCTCAAGCGATACATACTTGCCCATACGTATCTCCTGTACCTTAAACAGAGTGGCACCATCAAAGAACTTGTCACCCATCTTTATTGTCTGTGCCTGTATGGTGCAGGCAAAAAACAGACACATCGTAAACAATGTCGTAGTAAGTCTTTTCATAGTCATATAATTGTTTATCTGATGTTTTTGATAAACTCCCATGCGCTCTCACATTTCTTTACCTTTATCGGCGACATGTGCGTCACTACGTATTCAGACAATCCCTGACGCGGAGCACCCTTATGCCAGTCGTAGGTATATCCCAACTGTGTCCAAGGCAGCGGACTGTCATCCTCGTATGCAGATTTCACACTGTAGCGGTACCATTCCCTGAAGTTCGTCTCGCCTACCTTGTAGTTCTCATCCGCAAAGGCAGGAAACTCCAGACCGGCGCTCGTGGTGGTAATGTCCGGATTGTGTGCAGGACGGAATATGTATGACGCGTCAGCATAGAACGACACCATTATGTCGTATGTGCAAGAAGGGTCCAAGCCATATAGCTGAATCATTCTCATGTGAGCAGCTATGCTGTCAAGTCCTTCAAACTCCGCTTTCTTGTTGCTCCATTCTCCAGGCAGCGTCACCCACGTACCAAATTCCCTGTTTATGCGGTAAGTACCTTCTCCGCTGAAGAAACGCTTCATGCGGCTTGAGTCAACAAGTGTAACCAGCAACACCATGTCGCGACCTTCCTCGTTAATCCACTCCTCACCAGGATAATCCTTACGTATAGGCATCAGGGTGTTCGATACCTTTGACTCGTCCAATACTCGAGAGTCGCTCACGGCAGCCATTAAGTCGGCGCGTAGTGCAGCCTCGTCCTCATACCATGCCTTGTTGCTACCGTTACATGCAGTAGCATTCTTGTTACACTGTGCAAAGCCGCTGCATAGGAAGAGAGCGAGCAAAGTCACAGCCATTGAAATTCTTCTAATCATGATTTTCTATGTTGGTAAGTAAAATTTAAGTCTGTTATTTTATTGTTTACGTTGTAAGTTGCTACAAAGTTACGAATTTTATTTTGAACGAGCAATAAAAATTGCTATATAATTACGTTAGATGTAAAATAGGAGAGTGTAAACTTACGTAAAAAATATTAATAGATATAGTTTCGTTTGCTATTGCCTGTCCCCGTTTTGTGTAGATATTCAACCATAAAGGTACACAAGGAACTATTCAAGGAATGCATCTCCGGCATTGTCGCATGTACTGGCAATCTCCTGAAAATATATACCCTGCATAGTAGTGAATACCATGCAGGGCTTTTTTATTTTGTGTCTGATTACCTTGATAGACAGATGTGTCAGAATTTGAATTTAGCACCAGCCATGAGCCAGAAGCCAGGCTGCTCTACGTTGCCTAAGTCGTAATAGCGGTATGAGGTCAGGTTGTTCATGCTGAGTGAGAGCTCATAGCGCTTGGCTGTCCATAGCAGTTTGAGGTCGAGCAGTCCGTAAGGATGATAAGGATGCGCCTCGCCAGTTGACTTGTGGTTGTTGTAGAGTATGTATGACCCCATGCGTTGTTGCCAGCGGAAACTCCATGATGCGGTGAGATTCGACACAATCTTATGGTCGATGCCAGCCACGAACTTATGGCGTAGATACTCCATTGCGTAGTTTGATTTGTATATCTCCACGTTGTCCTTCCTGCTCTGGTCGATGTAGGCATAGCCTACGTGTATGCGTGAGATGTAAGCATTGTGCCACACCTCGCGTGGCAACAAGTCAGCATTAACCTGAAATCCGCGATTGTCGAGACTGAAGTTTGCAGAGTGATAGATGTCATCTGCAGAATACATCACCCAGTCAATCATGTCGGTGCCCCAATCGTAGAAGAAGGATGCGTTGGCAGCCAACAGTGAGTGCTGATAGTGTATGCCCAGTCGCAGAGACTGCGTCTTCTCAGGGTTCAGTCCTACGTTGCCCTCCTGTGTTGGCGACTTGTAGAATAAATCGGTGAATGTAGGCATACGGAATGCCATGTTCCATGACGCCGTCATCTTCCAGCTGCCAGAAGGACGATAGCATACGTCTATGCCAGGGTACAGACGGTAGCTGTTGTTGTAGCCTGTATTCTTGTTTGCTACCACGCCGAATGAAGCCGTAAAGTTCTTCAGCAATATGTTGTGCTCAAGGAAGAAACTGGCATCAGTGCGCTCACATCTTTTCTTGTAGAAAATGCCGTCGTGACGTCCTACCTCTATATAGTCAGCCTCCTCGAGAGGAGTGCCGAGGTTAGTGGAGTAGATACGCTCTTTCCTTATCTCCATGCCCACGGAGGTGCGTCCCAGTTTCCATTCAGTGTATATGTTGGCAGAGGTGCCCAGCACATCCGTACGGTGGAAGTTCTCGCCAATGGAAGAACCGTAGATAAGTTGGAAATGGTCAAGGTTGCGATTCCAGTATGGTGTGACCTGCAGGTGGAAAGCACCTAAGCGTATGTCGCCCTTGATTGAAGCGAACAGACGGGCATTGCTCTCATACTGGTTAGGGTAGGCTGCAGAGTAGAACGTGTTGGCGCCATAGCGCTTTGTGCTTACTCCGAACTGCCATGACAGTGATGAAAGACGTATGTTGTTTTGTGAAAGAGGTGCGTAGCGTCCTTGGTAGAAGCCTTGCGACTTGCGGAAGTAGCTGTTCTCCGTTCCACCGTCGCTTTGGTCGTATCCCACAGACAACGTGTTAGTGAGGCTGCCAGTGGCAAGTCTGCCGCGTGCGCTGCCTCCGAAGGTCCCGAAGCTGCCTCCTTTTATGGCTACGGAGCCGTTATACTTTCCGTCTTGCGTGCCCGTTTCCGTGGTAGTCACGATGTTGATGGCACCATTGAAAGCCTGTGCGCCGTACACACGTGATGCAGCGCCCTCAATCACCTCAATGCGTTCAATGTCGTCAAGTGAAACGGGGAAGTCGGCACTTAGGTGTCCTGTCTGAGGATTGCTGATGTTTACACCGTTAAGAAGAATAGCAATCTGGTCGAATGTGCCGCCTCCGATGGAGATGTCCGTCTGAATACCAAAGCCACCGCGCTGACGGACATCCACGCCAGTGGCTAACTTCAATACATCGTTGATGGTCTCTGCCGCCGCACGATGTATGTCGTCACGAGTAATGACAGAGACAATCTTCGCAGCCTCGCCTTGCGTAAGCGGGGTTCGCGTTCCTGTAACCACGACCTCGTCGAGGTTCAGTTCACTGCGCTGCGTAGTTTCCCCGGCAAGCTCTGTCTCCACACTGATGCCGTCTGCCTTGGCATGTGATAGTGTGGCGATGCTGAGTGTGCCGATAAGCACCTCGCGTCCAAGCACGGAGAACAGACCGTAGCCCTTCCTCGTGAAACGCTTGAAGCGCAGGCTCTCGCGCAGTTTCATGTTTGTCTTTTTCATTGTTTGTAAATAGTGTTTTTTGTTTTGATTGTTATGATAGGCAATCAGACAGCCATTGCCGTTTAGCAAATGGCGGTGCAAAGGTATAGAAAAAAAACGATGTGACAAAATAAAAGGCAGGAAAAATTATTCCTGCCTGAATGTATGAATGTATGAAATGTCCTATTCAGTACCTCATGTTAAGTCAATATACTGCGCGGTATTTCAGAAATTCTTGTAACCGGTGGCGTAGAGCGCATTTATGAGCGACTTGTAACTTGTTGATAATCAGTAATCGCTTTTTTCAGCCTTCGTAATATGATAGCTTTTACAAGGTAAAAGCTATCATATTACCTTGTAAAAGCTATCGTTTTAGAGTGTAAAAGCAGCCTAATTACGACCTAAAAGCTATCATATTGCGAAGAAAAAGCCCCAAAAACTATTCGTCAGCGTGCTTTTTTGCTGCATAAAGCCATTTCTGTCTCTCTGGATTGAATATTTTCGTGAGGATTTTTAAGGACCTCAGAAATCAAAAATGTCCTATGTCTTTGCGTCAGATGTTTTTCGCAAACTCACGTGAGATATAGTTGTCGAGTGTCTGGCATACATGTGACGAGAACTGTTGACCACGCTTGATGAGATTGGCGAAGTCGTCGATTGACAATGAGCGCAGTTCCTCCGGACTCTTGATTCCGTTGCCGTATATGGCGTGGCATATACCTGCATTGAAATTGTCGCCGGCACCTATGGTGCTAACGGTTTCTATCTTCTGTGCAGGGAATTCTTCGCTATAGGCAGGTGTAAACAGCCTTACGGGCTTGTCGGCATCCGTATATATGAATACGTCGCATGATGGCTTGATATATTTCTCGTATGTCTGTGCAGCGTCGTCGCATCCAAACAGTATGGAGAAATCCTCGCTTGAACCACGTACGATTGTGGAGAGGCTCATGTTCTCTATTATGCTTGACAGTACCGCCGGGATATCCTTCTTGTGCGATTTCCTGAAGTTTATGTCGTAGTATATTATAGCGCCTTTGTCGTGCGCCCTCTGCAGGAAATGCCTTACCACGCTGCGCACCTTAGGATTGATGGCAAAGTATGAGCCGAACAATACGATGTCGCCTTGCTCCACATCGGGGAAATATTCTGGCATGTTCAGCGCATTGTGCATCTTGTAGAACTGGTATTCCGCATCGTTGCGACTGTTTAGGAATGCAAGTGATATGTGCGACTGTGTGCCTTCATGACGATATACGTAGTCGGTGCACACGTTGTTTTCCTTCAGGAATGCGGTTACGAGGTCGCCAACGTGATCGTCGCCGACTTCGGTAAGCATGAGGCATGGCACGCCTGTGCGTCCTATGGATATCATAGCGTTGAAGGCAGAGCCTCCGGGTACGGCCTTCAGAGGTTGGTCATTGCGGAATATTATGTCGAAAACGGTTTCGCCTAATCCTATAATCTTACTCATTTCAGTAATGGTTGTCGTTAGCTATGTGTATATGTGTATAGAAGATACAGGTTATGGTGTCTTTCAGAAGACAAGTCTCCCTTTGCCAGTTGTGCTCCATTAGATTTTCATCGTAACAGAACTATCGTTTACATGGACCTTCTGTAGAGTGGGTAGCATGAAAAAAATAAACCAATAGCTTTATTGTCGTTTTATTGGCAGCCCTTTGTGTCAGATATAAAAAAAACCTCCCGGAGAAAATCTCCGGGAGGCCGTTATGATTCTCTTAAGAAATTACTTCTTAAAATTGTCAAGGATTACTTGCTGAGGTCCTTGAAGAGAGCGATACGCTTGAACTCTGGCTCGATGTCGTCAGCGCCCTCGCCAACCATTACACCCTTACCAACGGTAGTGATGCGGTCAGCAGAGATCTTGTACTTCTTAACGAGCATGTCCTTAACAGCTTTAGCACGAGCCTCAGAGAGAGCCTGGTTCTTAGCTGCGTCACCTTCTGGAGAAGCGTAGCCAGAAATCTCGAGCTTAGCGTCCTTGTTCTTCTTCATGTACTTAGCGATGAGGTCAACAGTCTGCTGCTGGTTCTTGTCGATAACAGACTTACCAACCTGATATACTACTGGTGGCATGTAAGCCTCAGTCTTAGTCTCCTTCTTAACTACAGCTGGCTTAGCCTCGCAGTCAGCAAGAGCCTTCTTGAGCTGAGCGATCTGAGCGTCCTTAGAAGCTGCAGCAGCCTTAGCAGCGTCAGCCTCAGCGCGAGCAGCGTTGATCTTAGCGTTCAGAGCGTCGATCTCAGCCTGGTCACGGAGCTGCTCAACAGCGAAGTTGTGAGTGCCGTTAGAAGTCTTGAACTTGTAGTTAACACCTGCCTTCAGACCAACGAGAGACTTGTTAATGTTGTACTGAAGAATGTCAGCTGGCTTGTTTGAAGTCAGATACCAGTTGATTGATGGCTCGAGGTAAACCTGCCACTGCTTGTCTGAACCGAAGTTGTAAGCAAAGTCAGCACCTACCTTACTAACGAGAGAAGATACATTCTGACCATAGCCGAATGCCCACTCATGACCTACACCACCAACAGCGATGATTTCGAAAGCACGTGGCTGACCCTTGTAACCACCGAAGAGGTTCATCAGGTTAGCTGTACCCAAACCGTAAACATCAACAGTCTGGATGAAAGTCTTAGTGTTGTAAGAACGGTTTGTGCTGAATGTAGCGTCACCCTCAATAGCAACACCGAGAACAGTTGTGAAGTTCTTACCTACGCGGATACCAAACTCTGGAACGAAAGAAGAGAAAGCCTTCTTGCCAGGGAGGAGGTTATCCTTAACTGAAGTCAAAGCACCAGCGTTAACACCTACATAGATGTTGTCCTGAGCCTTAGAAGCCGTGATAACGGTACGTGGCTCTGCATTTGCAGTTGCTACCATTGCAGCAGCTGCGATAAACATTGCAATCTTTTTCATTGTTTAATTAAATAATAAAAATGTTGTTTTGTGAATTGTCTTATCTTTGCTAATTTTTATTCAGCTTAGTTGTGCCAATTTGTCTTGAATATGGGCTTTCACGCATGTACGCACTATTGGCCTATTTTCGAATGCAAAATTACAGCAAAGCTTTGAATTGGCAAAACTTTTCTTGAATATAAAGTATTTTGCTAATATTTTCTTGATAAAAGTCAATTATACGTGTTAACGCTATTGTGGATTGCTGTTTTTTTATTACCTTTGCACACGGTTTGGATGCGCGTAATACGCTGAAATTACACATTATTATATATTATATAGTCGTGAACACATTAAAGAAATTTATTCCAGATGTCCTTATGATTCTGCTCTTTGCGGCGGTATCATTTGCTTATTTCTATCCCGCTGACATAGAGGGACGCATACTTTATCGCCATGATTCCTCTGCAGGAAGGGGAATGGGTGAGGAGGCTAACGAGTACAGAGCGCGTACAGGTGAGATCACACGTTGGACCAACTCAGTGTTTGGCGGTATGCCTACATATCAGAGTGCACCGTCGTATGAGTCGGCGCACAGCCTGAAGTATTTCATGGATGCATATCATCTGTGGCTCCCTGAAAACGTATGGTATGTATTCGTATATCTACTCGGATTCTACATACTGCTGCGCGCCTTCGACTTCCGTTGGTACCTTGCGGCACTGGGATCTATAGTGTGGGCATTCAGCAGCTATTTCTTTATAATCATAGCGGCAGGACATATCTGGAAGGTGATAGCATTGGCATATCTGCCTCCTATGATAGCCGGCATATTCCTGGCTTATCGTGGCAAGTATCTTGCCGGACTTGCCGTTACGGGTATCTTCACTGCGTTTGAGGTTAACGCAAACCATGTGCAGATGACCTATTACTATCTCTTCATAATCTTCTTCCTTGTGCTTGGATACTTCATAGACGCACTGCGCAAGAAGCAGATGATGCACTTCGTAAAGGCTAGTGCCGTGTGCATTGTAGCAGGTGTACTTGGCGTGTTGGTGAATATCTCGAACCTCTATCATACATGGGAGTATCAGAAAGAGTCAATGCGTGGTAAGAGTGAACTGGTGAAGAAGGATACCGCGAATCAGACGTCAAGCGGTCTGGAGCGCGATTATATAACTCAGTGGAGCTACGGAATAGACGAGACATGGACACTGCTGGTGCCAAATACCAAGGGCGGTTCTTCAATGACTCCCGTAAGCCAGTGTGCGGCAGCCCAGGAGAAGGCTGATCCTATGTATATGCAGGTGTATCAGCAGATGGGACAGTACTGGGGAGAACAGCCAGGTACGTCAGGACCGGTTTATGTGGGTGCGTTCGTGTTGATGCTCTTCATCCTCGGACTGTTTATCGTCAATGGGCCAGTGAAGTGGGCATTGCTCGGTGCTACCATACTGAGCGTCATGTTGTCATGGGGACATAACATGATGTGGTTTACCGACCTCTTCATAGACTATTGTCCGATGTATGCGAAATTCCGAACTGTGGCGTCGATACTCGTTATAGCTGAGTTTACGATACCTCTGCTCGGCATGCTTGCGCTGAAGAAGGTGATAGATGAGCCTGACTGCGTGAGGACTACGATAAAAGGCAAAAAGGTAAACTGGCTGTTGGTAAGCTTCGTGCTGACAGGTGGTGTGGCGGCAGCATTCGCCATCGCACCTACATTGTTCTTCGATACCTTCGTGTCGCAGGCAGAGATGCGCATGTTGAGCGGCATACCGCAAGACCAGCTCACTCCGTTACTTGCCAACCTGCGTGAGATACGCATTGCGACATTCACCTCTGACTGCTGGCGTTCATTCTTTATCATATTACTCTGTACTGTGGTAGTGAATATCTACCGCATAAAGAGAATCAACGCCGTAACGGCGGTGAGCATCATAGCAGTGGTGTGCCTCATTGATATGTGGCAGGTGAACAAGCGTTATCTTAACGACGATATGTTCGTGAGCAACACGCTGCGCACCGCACCGGTAGAGCCTACAGAAACCGATACGGAGATTCTGAAGGACAAGTCGCTTGACTATCGAGTGCTGAACCTTGCCTCTAACACATTCAATGAGAACGAGACAAGCTTCTTCCATAAGTCAATAGGCGGATATCATGCAGCAAAGCTGCGCCGCTACCAGGAACTGATTGAGGCTCACATAGCTCCGGAGATGCAGGCTGGCTTTACAGCCATAGCACAGGCGCAGGGAGATATGGCGCAAGTGCCAGGCGACAGCATCATGCCAGTGATAAACATGCTCAACGCCAAGTACCTGATACTGCCTCTGCAAGAGGGTAAGACCATGCCGTTGCTCAACCCTTATGCCATGGGTAATGCGTGGTTTGTCAGTGAGGTGCAGTATGTGGATAATGCCAACAAGGAATTAGAGGCTCTGAACAAGATAAACCTGCACACTACGGCAGTGGCAGACAAGAAGTTTGAGGGTGCCTTAGGTAAGAGCGTAGCGCAAGACAGTACGTCAACCGTTAAGATAACAAAGTATGAGCCTAATGAGCTGCACTATGTGGTGAACTCGAAGAACGGCGGCGTAGTGGTGTTCTCTGAGATATACTACCCAGGCTGGACATGTACCGTTGACGGTGAGCCTGTAGAGGTGGGCAGGGTGAACTATGTGCTTCGTGCGATAAACGTGAAGGGCGGCAGGCATGAGGTGATGCTTGAGTTCCGTCCGAAGAGCCTTGCTACGACAGAAACCGTGGCTTACGCCTCATTCGTACTGCTACTCGTGATGGTGGTGCTGGCAGTGGCGTTGCAGGTGCGCAAGTCGAGGAAGGCTGACAAGTAGGCGCTATGACGCAAGGAAACATTCTAAATAGTAATATGCGGAGGATATGCATGGCGATTATGCTGTGCATATCCGCTGTGTGCTTTGGCAAGACCGGCAAATGGGACCTGCAGGTGTCACCGAATCAGCGGTTCCTGCAATATGCCGACGGGACACCGTTCTTCTGGCTCGGTGATACCGGGTGGCTGCTGCCTACCAAGCTTGACCGTGACGAGGTGAAGCAATATCTTGCCGGATGCCGTGAGAATGGTTTCAATGTTGTGCAGGTACAGACCCTGTGTGGCGTGCCGTGCGTGAATGTCTATGGACAGTATTCCAACAATCGCTATGAGCCATGGGATATGTCGTACTTCGACAATAGTTCCATGACATACACGTATTGGGATCACATGGACTATATAATAAGCGAAGCGGAACGCAACGGCATATACATTGCCATGGACTGTATCTGGGGCGGATTGGTGAAGTCGGGTCTGATGAATACTGAGCAGGCGGAGCTATATGGCACGTTTCTTGCTGAAAGATACAAGAACAGTCCCAATATAATATGGATGATAGGCGGCGACATACAAGGCGACGTGAAAAGCAAAGTATGGACGACGTTGGCAAAGACGATCAAGTCGATAGACAGCCGTCATCTCATGACCTATCATCCGCGTGGCCGCACCACGTCGGCCAAGTGGTGGGCTGCTGCCAAGTGGATAGACTTTCACATGTATCAGTCAGGACATCGCAAGTATGGACAGCGTATGGGCAACAAAGACTATCCCATACCTGACAATACAGAAGAGGACTGCTGGATGTATGTTGATTCCACATGGGCGTACAAGCCTGTTAAGCCGGTGATAGACGGAGAACCGTCTTATGAAGATATACCGGTCGGACTGCATTTCCCTAATGGTCCGCGATGGAAGGCGAGCGACGTGCGACGCTATGCATATTGGGATGTGTTTGCAGGATGTTTCGGTCATACCTACGGACATAATGCCATCATGCAGATGCATAAGGCAGGGCAGAGCGTAGCATATTCTTCGACGAGCAAGGCATGGTATGAAGCCCAGTGTGACAGCGGCTATACTTCGATGAAGTACCTGAAGGCATTGATGCTTTCTTTGCCTTTCTTTGAACGTTTGCCTGATCAGAGCGTCATATATAAAGGAAACGGTGAGAAATATGAGCGCGCTGCTTGTACTCGTGGTAAGGATTACCTCCTCGTCTATAGCTATACAGGCAATAGGGTAGGTATAGACCTTGCGAAAATCAGTGGCAGGTGCAAGCGAGTGTGGCTGATGGATACAAGAGATGGCAGTCTGGCCTATAAGGGCGAGTATGCCGATGGCAAGGAGATGTTTGACATCCCTGCAGAGAATGTGCTGATAGCCGTTGATGATAGCAAGGGCTATGTAGGAGTAAGCCAAGATAACATTATAGGGAAAACTGTAACAAATATAAATAAAGATTTAACGGAATAAAAACACATTGTTATGAAAAAGATTACATTTGCATTGACGATGCTTCTGTCCTTATGTTTAGGAGTAAATGCGGCGACGCTTTCGTCGCTGACGTGGGCTAATGTATGTACTGGAGGAATGGGCGCATCTTGGTATGGCGGCGAAGAGTCGCAGACTGTGGCAGACAGAGTACTTAACGTGCAGAAGAATAATGGTGGTTGGATGAAGAACGACCAGTTGCATAAACTGACTGATGCAGAGTACAATGCCTTGGTTAATGCAAAGTCAGAGCACTCTTGTCTTGACAATGTTGCCACTACTCAGGAGATGCGCTTCCTTGCAAAGGTATATCAAGGTTGTAAGGTTGAGAAATACCGTGAATCGTTCGTGAAGGCACTGAACATGATTCTCAGCGCACAGATGCAAGTAGGTGGTTGGGGACAGTATTGGCCACGCAGCGGTGGTGACTCATATCAGGACTACATTACTTTCAATGATGACCTCACCGTAAATGCTCTGAAGATGCTTCGTGATGTCTATAGTAACTCTGGCGACTTCCTTGACATCGTTGACGAAGCTACACGTAATAAGTGTAAAGATGCCTTCGACCGCGGAATACAGTGCATCATCAGATGTCAGGTTGACGACAACGGTACACCTGCTGCATGGTGCGCACAGCACGATACTGTCGACTATCTTCCAACCGAGGGCCGTCCACACGAGTTGCCTTCAATAAGCGGTTACGAATCAGCTAACCTACTGTCATTCCTCATGACAGTAGAGAATCCTTCTGCAGAATTGCAGAACGCAATCAACACCGCTGTAGAATGGCTCAACAACCACAAGTACATGGACAATGCAAAGGTTGAAGATTTCACAAACAACAACAATGAAGCTGACCGCCGCGTAGTAAGTGCAACAAACAGCGCAGTATGGGGTCGTTTCATACAGATTGGTGGAGAAAGTGGAGCAGCAATCTACAACAAATTGTTCAATAAACTGAAAACACGCAATAAAACGCGCAGCTACTGGCAGAATGGTATCTCATATTCATATACAGAATATGAGATAGCGAAGAATTCGTACAATGCTGCGAAGGAGTATCAGCCTATCTATGCCATCTACGACGATACCTATCCACACATGTATTATCGTTTCCTCTATAGCTATGAGGACGCAGACTCTATCACAGACTGGAAAGGCTGCAAGGTGCCTACGTCCCTCAATGCCCTGCGTCGTACAAAGTACCAGTTCCTTGGTTCATGGTGCTACAAGGTAATCAATTCTGAGTATCCAGTATGGAAGCAGAAGATAGACATGGCTAATGCTGCAGGCGATGCTACGATGTACGTGCTTGATGCAACAACCAATACAGGCGTGAACACTACTGCCGTATATAACTTTAATGATGGCTTTACTATTACAAACACAGCAGCAAAGGCTTATGGTACGGGTAAGGAGAATACGGTGAAGTATTCTAACGGCAAGGTTTATACCATCACAATCCCAGAAGGTAAAGCTATAACAAAGATTGCATTTTCAGGCTACGATAACTATGCGGCGTCAGATGCATACCTTGCAGAATTAGGTGGAACGCAGTATTCTACGACTCAGTATGTGTTCCCTGCAAAGGATGCGTCAGGCACTTATACAATAGCGACACACACCATAGACTTAACTTCACCTGTCAGTGATGCACTGACATTTACCGTGGCAGGTCAGCAGTGCTGCCTTATCGTTACGGTGTATTGTATAGATAAGCCTAAGGAGACAGTATTGCTTGGTGACGCAAACAGCGATGGCGCCATTACCATGGCAGATGCAAATGCAGTGGTGAACTATTTCTTGGCAGATGACAAGACAAGCGTAACTAACTTTAATATCACCAATGCCAACGTAAATGGTGATACAGATGAATTAGGTAACCCTTCGATTACCATGGCAGACGCTAACGCAATAGTAAACATTTTCCTTGGCAACGGAAACGAATAAGCAAATAATATAAAACGAACATAACAACAGATAAAATGAAGTATGCATTGGTAACTGGAGGCTCACGCGGATTGGGCAGGGCAATATGCCTGAAACTTGCCGCAGAAGGAATATCAGTTATAATAAACTATCAGTCAAGTGATGCTGCAGCCGAGGAGGTAAAGGCATTATGTGAAGCACAGGGTGTGACAGCCGAGTTAATGAAGTGTGACGTCAGCAACATGGAAGCCGTTGACGCTGCCATTGACAAGTGGGAGCAGGATCATCCAGACGACTACATAGCATACTTGGTAAACAATGCCGGCATACGTCGCGACAACATGATGTTCATGATGCCAGCGGAGGATTGGCATGCTGTGCTCAACACCTCACTTGACGCTCTTTACTACGTTACACGTAAGGTGTTACCTAAGATGATGATGCGCAAGCATGGCGGCAGTATCGTCAACATGGCATCACTCAGTGGACTGAAAGGTCTGCCAGGTCAGACCAACTACAGTGCTACGAAGGCAGGCATCATCGGTGCCACCAAGGCCCTTGCACAAGAGGTTGCTGCTCGTGCCGTGACAGTAAATGCCGTGGCTCCGGGTTTCATAGAGAGCGACATGACGAAAGACCTCGATGTTGAAACACTGAAGCAGCAGGTTCCATGCAAGCGATTCGGCAAACCGGAAGAGGTAGCCGACCTCGTATGCTTCCTGTTGTCAGACAAGGCAAAATACATTACCGGCGAGGTGGTATCCATCAACGGCGGATTATATACTTAAAGCTCAGACTCTCTCTCCTGTACCGGGAGAGAGAGTCCTTGCTGCATAATATGTGGATACCTATTAATAGGTACTGTTGATGTTTGTGGTGTTGCGTGTACATATAAATAGGTATTGTGAAAAAGAAAAAAAAGTCGTAATTTTGCATCTGTAAAAAACGGAGTGAGTCTTACGTGATCAAAAAAGATATAATAGAGAAATATAATGTGCCCGTACCTCGATATACGAGCTACCCGCCAGCGAATTTCTTCCGAGAATATTCAGAAGACGAATACCGTGTCGCCGTGCATGAGTCAAATGCGGCAAAAGATAACCATCTGTCGTTCTATCTGCACATCCCTTTTTGTCGACACTTGTGCCATTATTGTGCATGCAACTCTTATGCCATGCAGAATGAGCAGAGTGTTAATGCCTATGTAGAGGCTCTGCACAAAGAGATAGAACTGCTATTGCCACTGCTTGACAGAGAGCGGCAGATAGCACAGATTCACTACGGAGGAGGAAGTCCGACGACACTACAGCCTGCTGTAATCCAGTCTCTCAACAAACATCTGCTTGAAGCATTTCCGAAGATAGCAAAGCCAGAGATAGCTATAGAGTGCCATCCAGGCTATTTGTCGCTTCAAGAATGGAAAGGACTGGTTGATGCAGGTTTTACGCGTTTTAGTATAGGGGTTCAGGATTTCAACGAACAGGTGTTGAAAACAGTTAACCGACGTCCGTCGAAAGAACGTTTGGAAGATGTCTTCACCGTGCTGCGTGACGGCGGTGCTAGGATAAACCTTGACTTCCTGTTTGGTTTGCCACATCAGACGGCAGAGAACTTCTGCCAGACCATAGAACGTGCCATATCGCTTCAGCCAGACAGACTGGTTATGTTCAGCTATGCCCATGTGCCATGGTTGAAGAAGCAACAACTGATACTGGAAAAGGCTGGTCTGCCGGCAAGTGAGGAAAAAGAAAGGATGTTCAACGAGGCTGCCAAGCTGTTGCTGTCGGCGGGCTATGTAAGGGTAGGGCTTGATCACTTCGTGAGACCGGATGATGAGCTCTATACTGCACTGCAGAATGGTCAGCTACATCGTAATTTCCAAGGATATTGTACACGTCGTACCACTGCGCAGGTATATGCCCTTGGCGTGACAGGCATAAGTCAGTTGGAGACTGCATATGCCCAGAATACAAAAGACATCAGAGAATACGTAGAGACGGTAAATAGCGGCAGACTGCCTATAAGGAAAGGCTACCCCCTCAGCCACGAGCAGCAACTGGTACGCGAGGTAATCGACACGTTGATGTGCAATTATCAGGTTACGCTCAGTGATAAACAGCGTGCAGCGGTGAACTTCGACGAATCACGCTTGCTTGAGATGCAGGCTGATGGTATCGTCACGGTAAGCGGAAATACCATCCGTATGACTCACGAGAGTTCTCCCTTCGTACGCAACGTAGCTGCCCTGCTCGACCCGTTGATGCAGAATACAACGAAATCATTTTCAAAACCAATATAAGAAGTAAATGAAAACAGACATAGTAATTGTTGGCGCCGGTCTTACAGGACTTACCACGGCCTACCTGCTTGCCCGTAAGGGACGCAAGGTGATGGTGGTAGAGCAGATGGACAAGATTGGCGGACAAATACAGACATACAGAGAGGGGAAATTCGTATATGAGAGCGGTCCTAATACTGGCACTATATCAAATCCGGAAGTAGCGGAACTGATGGCAGACCTTGAACAGACCTCAGGTGGCAAGTGCATGTTAGAGACGGCTCCTGATGCTTCCAAGCGTCGCCTTATATGGAAAGGAGATCGCTTTCGCGAACTACCGTCAGGATTGATGAGTGCAGTCACTACGCCATTGTTCACTTTCGGTGATAAACTGCGTATCCTTGGCGAACCATGGAGAAAAAAAGGAAATAACCCTGACGAGTCAGTAGGCTCATTGGCAAGACGCAGATTGGGAGAATCCTTTGTAAGCTATGCCGTTGATCCGTTCCTTTCAGGTGTATATGCAGGAAATCCAGACACACTCGTAACACGTTATGCATTGCCAAAACTTTACAACCTCGAGCAGAACTACGGCAGTTTCGTTCGTGGTGCTATTGCCAAGATGCGTGAGCCAAAGTCTGATCGTGATCGCCTTGCTTCAAAGAAAGTCTTCTCTGCAGTTGGTGGTTTGAGTAATATAACGCAGTCAATGGCAGACTATCTAGGTCCTCAGCGAATAGTTCTCGGAATAAAAGAAACCAAGGTAGCTCCAACAGATGAAGGTTGGAAAGTATCATATATAAATAAGGAAGGAAATGCAGAGCAGATAGACTGCAAGCAGGTGGTGACGACATGTGGCGCCTATGCGTTGCCGGAAATGTTACCATTTATCAGTGACGAGGCAATGCGCAAACTGAACAACCTGAAATATGCTCCGGTTATAGAAGTCAGTGTCGGCGTAAAGGATGTGCTCGGTGGTGATTATCAGGCATTCGGCGGATTGGTACCAACCTGTGAGAAACAACAGGTGCTTGGCATACTGTTCCCATCAGCCTGCTTTACCGGACGAGCTCCTGAAGGTGGCGCGCTCTTTACTTATTTCATTGGTGGAGTACGTCATGCAGAGCTGCTGGACAAGAGCGATGCAGAGATTACTGCACTTGTGGAGGAATATTTCCATAAGATGCTGAAGTTCCCTGCGCAGATCACTCCTGATCTCATTCGCATCTTCCGTCATCAACATGCTATCCCACAATACGAAATTACGTCAGGAGAACGATTCGACGCAATAGAACAACTGCAGAAACAGTATCGCGGACTAACCATTGCCGGCAACCTCCGCGATGGTATCGGTATGGCGCATCGCATAAAACAAGCCACTGACATAGCAAATCAGATATAGTACACCTTGATGAACAGCGTATTTCTTAAAACAATCAAAGGAGAAGAGTGTCAGCGTCCGCCTGTATGGCTGATGCGACAGGCTGGTCGTGTGCTGCCGCGTTATCAGCAGTTGCGCGAGCAATATTCCTTCTCGGAGTTGATGGAAACACCTGAGCTGGCAGCACGCGTAACCCTTATGCCGGTAGAAGACTTAGGGGTGGATGCAGCCATACTGTTCAACGACATACTCACCATCCCGGTTGCTATGGGTATGGAATTGGAATGGACGGAACGAGGACCACGTTTTCCTAATCCATTGAGCCAATACCAACAGCCATTGAAACATATAAGTGTAAGGCAAGAGCATCTTGACCATGTATATAAGGCCATCGATTGTATAGTAAAACAGGGTAGCGCACCGCTCATAGGCTTCTGTGGCGCACCTTTGACCGCCCTCTGCTATATGCTGCAGGGCATCAGTACAAAGGCAACCTTCCCAGAGGCAAAGAAGTTTTTCTATAAGAACTATGAGGAGACGAAGCGCCTGGTAGATGCTGTGACGGACCTTTCGATAGAATATGCGATACGTCAGATAGAACATGGTGTATGTGCCTTCCAACTGTTTGAGAGCCATGCGGGGATAGTACCGACAGATGTCTATGAGGAGTTATTCCTGCCTGCAGTGTGCCGTATTACAGAAGCAGTACGTTCTGCCGGCATACCGATGATATTCTTTCCTAAGGGATTAGGAAGCGGACTGAAACTTATAACGCCAGACGTGTGCGATTTCGTAAGCATTGATTGGCAGACCTCACTCATCGATGCCCGTAAGATGGTACATCACGAAGTAGGACTTCAAGGTAATATAGACCCCCATCTGCTTTACGCTCCACAAGATGTTATTGCCCGGAAACTTGAAACATACAAGCCTTTCTTCCGTGAGCACCGTCGTTGGATAGTAAACTTAGGACATGGAGTGTTGGCTGACACGCCTTTCGATAATGTAAAATTTCTCGTAAACTGGATAAAGACTACCAATTGGGAATGATTCAATATAAGTCTATAAATCATCAGAATACCTCGCTTACCGATCGCGAGGATTACTATAAACAACTCGATTGCGAAGCTGTAGGACCATCAGTATTACTACAGACTTGCAATCGAGTAGAGCTATACTATGGTGACGGCGATGTGCCCGACGCCGTAGCTCGCCATCTGTTCCGCGTAGTGTGCGGATTGGAAAGTGCCATCGTAGGTGAGCGCGCCATACAGGGACAGGTGAAAGAGGCATATATGACTGCGAAAGATAGCGGTCAGAAATTGTCTGCTGGGTTACATAAGCTCTTTGAGTGCGCCCTGCAGATAGGCAAGAGAGTGCGCACGGAGACACAGATCAGCCAAGGTGCCGTGAGTCATAGTCTGGCTGCTATTGAGGTCATCGAGAAAGAGAATGTAAACCTGAAGGATGCACATATAGCCATCATAGGCGTAAATAAGCTTACGGAAGATATAATAAAGTTCCTGAAGAACAAAGGTGCGGAGTTGATGTTCCTTGCCAATAGGACAGAGGAAAAAGCACACAAGCTTGCCGATCCTTATGGTATAGAGGTGTATCGTCTTGATGAAAAACGTGATTTCCTGCGTACGGCAGACATCCTTATCAGTGCCACGTCAAGTCCTCATGCCATCGTGTTCAAGGAAGACCTTAACGCCTTACACCCGTTGCTTGCCATAGACCTTGCCTTTCCACGTGATATAGATCCGGCCGTAACGGATATCAGGGGGGTGAAACTGTATAATCTGCAGGATATAGAGCAACAGGTTCAGAGCAACATCGCCGTGCGCCGTGAGGAGGTACAGAAAGCCGAACTCATGATAGAGGAAGAAATAGGTCTGCTCCGCGATCTTATGGCACGCCGACGTGCTCATCACACTATACGAATTGTTGCTCGTGGAAGCCGTCTGTCGCAGATACAGGTGAAGGAGGTTATGGGCAAAATGCCGGAAACACCTTACAAACTTAAGATTATGGAGTCGTTTGGCGATAAGCGTCAAGACCTGTCTTTGTTGAAAGGTGAGGCTCCTGATGACATGTTTACGCGTGAGTTAGACCTTGCATTGCTGAAAGGTGAGGCAGACATTGCCATCCACTCTGCAAAAGATTTGCCTGAGCAGTTGAATGAAGGACTGGAGGTAATAGCTATGTATGAGGCATTCGATAAGACTGATTCTCTTGTCAGCCGCGACAACATGAAACTGAGCGAGCTGCCGTCAGGCAGTCGCATAGGTACAAGTTCACCACTTCGACGCAAGGAATTGTTGGCTATGCGCCCAGATTTGGAAATAGTGGGCATAAGAGGTTGCATAGAAGACCGTGTGGAGCAAGTGCGTCGTGGCGACGTTGATGCAGCTATTGTCGCTACCTGCGCGCTGAAACGCCTGGGCATGGAAAAGGAAATAGCAGAGGTGCTGCCCTTTGAGACGCATCCAATGCAAGGCAGGTTGGCTGTTACGGCACGTAAGGGACGTGAGGATCTGAAAGCCATTTTCTCAAAAGACAGCATATTATGAATACTCTCTACACAGGCATCGTCTGTCCCGACACTACCTTCGTGCATATGCCGCTGATAGAAATACATCCGGTAGCAGACAATGACAGACTCTTAGTGGCGGAGAGCGAGATAGAGAACTATGACTATCTGCTATACACCTCTCGTCATGCCGTAACGTATTTCCCGCCAAAGTGTGCGCATCCCACTATAGTATCTATAGGCAGCACTACAACGGAAGCCTTACGACAGGCTGGCGCTAAAATCATAAAGCAGGTGGAGAAGGACGACAGCTATGGGGTGGTAGATTGGTTTTCCAGACAAAAGCGTGGACGTGTACTGATACCGCGTTCTAACCTCTCTCTGAATATTATACCCGAAGGACTGTGTAACCTGGGATATGAAGTGACGACGATTACTGCCTATGAGAACCGTATGCCGGAGAATGTAGGGAAGGTTGACTTAGACCTGATAGATACCATAATATTCACCTCGCCCAGCACCATAGATAATTTTATACGTCTTTATGGTTACCTGCCTGCAGACAAGCAGTTGCTTACCCGAGGCCGGATAACAGAGAAGCACTTACAGAGTAAGATGAAGGAGACTCCATCTGCCTGTCAGATAATAAATACGCATAGTAAAACAAAACAACAAGATATATGAAACGATTTAGGGAATATCGCAAGGATCAAGCCACACGCGACAAATATGCGGATGTAGCTTTGGATGTAAAGGACTTTATATATCCTTATTTTGTAGTAGAGGGCGAAGGTGTGAAAGAGGAAATCAACACCATGCCTGGCGTCTTCCGCTTTTCTATCGACACACTCGTGAAGGATGTGAAGGAATGTTACGCACTTGGTATTGACAAGGTGCTGCTCTTCGGTGTCATTGAAGACTCGCTGAAGGACGAGCGCGGCTCGTTGGCTTATGCAGAAGATGCCCTGGTATGCCGTGCCGTACGTGCCATCAAGGCTGCACAGCCGGAGGTGTGTGTCATTACCGATGTATGTCTTTGTGAATATACCAGCCACGGACACTGCGGACTGCTGCACAATCATGACGTAGAGAATGACTCAACATTGCCGTTGCTGGCAGAGATGGCATACGTTCATGCAAAGGCAGGTGCCGACTTCGTAGCGCCATCTGCCATGATGGATGGACAGATAGAGGCACTTGACAAGCGACTGCGTGAGGCTGGCTTGCGTGATAAATGTAAGATTCTGGCTTACTCTGCCAAATACGCCTCGGCATTCTATGGACCATTTCGTGATGCTGCCGACTCTACACCTTCTTTTGGCGACCGTAAGACATACCAGATGGACTACCGCACCCACGACCAGGGACTGGAGGAAATAGCAGCCGACATAGAGGAAGGCGCAGACTGGACTATGGTGAAACCTGCCATGCCGTATCTTGACATGATAGCACGCGGCGTAGAACGATTCCCACAGATTCCGATGGTGGCTTATCAGGTAAGCGGCGAATACTCAATGTTGAAAGCTGCTGCCAGCCTCGGATATCTCGACGAGCAGCGGGTAGTGTATGAGAGTCTCATTGCCATTAAACGTGCAGGCGCACAGTATATCATCAGTTATTACGCTAAAGAATACATGCAGCGATGGGCATAAACGAGAGAATAAAGTCAGCAGCAGCCTTCGAACAGGCCTTAAAGGTTATTCCCGGAGGAGTGAACAGTCCTGTCAGGGCTCTCAAGAGTGTTGGTACCACACCGCTTTTCGTAAAGGAGGCTAAGGGTGCGTACTTTACAGACATCGACGATAACCGATTTATAGACTTCTGTATGTCATGGGGTGTGTTCATACTGGGCCACAACAATGAGCGTGTAAGTCAGTCGGCTATTGACGCTGTCAGTCGTGGCAGCAGCTACGGCATACCTACGCTGGCAGAGACTACATTGGCAGAAAAGGTGCGCGAGGCGATACCGTCAATGGAGCGTCTGCGCTTCGTCAACAGCGGCACAGAGGCTACCATGTCTGCAATCCGTGTGGCGCGTGGCTATACCGGTCGCAATATACTCGTTAAGTTTGAGGGCAACTACCACGGCCATGCCGACCACCTTCTGGTTTCTGCAGGCTCAGGCGTAGCAACGATAACCAATGCGTCAAGCGCAGGAGTGCCAGACGGATTCGTGAAATACACGGTAGTATTGCCTTATAATGATGTAGATGCCCTGCGCAGCTACTTCAACGAACATGGCGACGAGGTTGCCGCACTTATATTGGAGCCGGTAGCCTGCAACATGGGTGTGGTAACTCCTACGGAGGAGTTCCTGAAGGCTACGCGTGAGGTAACCAACCAGCATGGGGCGGTGCTCATCTTTGACGAGGTCATTACCGGTTTCCGCCTGTCGCGTGGTGGTGCACAGCAACGCTTCGGCATCACTCCCGACATGACGACGGTAGGAAAGATCGTCGGTGGCGGATTCCCAGCAGCAGCCTTTGGCGGACGAGCAGACATCATGAAGGTATTGGCACCTGACGGTCCGGTCTATCAGGCAGGAACACTCAGCGGTAATCCTGTGGCGATGGCTGCCGGCATAGAGACGCTCAGTCAGCTTTCACGTCCAGGCTTCTATGAAGAATTGGAGCAGAGAAGTGACCGTTTCATTACGCAGCTGGAAAAGATAATAGAGGGTAAGGGCATAACACTGAATCGTTGCGGTTCAATGTTCACGCTGTTCTTTAACGACGGACCCGTACGCAACTTCCAAGATACTAAGCGCAGCGATCAGGAGCGTTTCGCACGTTATTTCCGTAATATGCTGCAGCGTGGCATCTATGTCAGTCCGTCACAGTTTGAAGGCAACTTCATCAGTGAGACCCATACACCTGAAATCCTCGACTATGTGCTTCAGAGCATAGCAGAAAGCATTGACTAAATAAACATTAAAAAATGAAAAAGACACTGTTTATATTTATTGCTGCAATTGCTGTATCACTCGCAGCCAATGCAGACGATGTGATGAAGAAAACCAAGGATGGTACTTATGTCGTAAATACTACGACCCTATGCAAGGCAAAGGGCTATAAGGGTGCAACTCCATTAGAGGTACACATAAAGGGTGGCAAGGTGGTAAAGGTAGTCTCACTGCCTAACCAGGAAACCAAGAACTATTATGCCAAGGTAGAAAAGAACCTCGTTGGTAAGTTTGCCGGACAGAAGGTTGCAAAGGCATCCAAGCTCGCTACCCAGCAGAAGGTTGACGGTTGCACAGGTGCTACTTACAGCACTAAGGCTGTGCAGCAGAATGTCAAGGCTGCGCTTGATTACTACAAAAAGCACAAGTAAGTTATGCCATATTTGGATATCTGCTTCCTGTGCATTGGAGTGCTTGCCGTGCTTTCAGCACTTCATCTGATGGGGAAGATTCCTTTTGAAATTCCATTTCTGCCACCAATATTAGCCATCGTTGGTTTAGTATGTTTTTACTTTGCAGTGTCTCATGGAGAGGTTCATGAATTGTCACAGCGCATTGCAAAGGTGATAGTGAAGATTGTGCAGATAATAATATAAGGTGGGAATTTTTGGAACCCACCATATGTATGCACACCTACTTAAAGATGTGAGAATAATAAAATAAGGGCGACACCATTTGGGTGCCGCCCTTGTTTTGTTATTCTATTTTTACGATTACTTTATCACTACTGGCTTGTACTTTGGTACGAGCAGCTTCATTACTGACCAACCGATGAGGTAAGCCACAGCACATACGCAGAAGATAATCATATAGCCTGCAGGCTTGCCCTCGAAGCCCATGAAGGTGAAGGCTGAACCCTGTGCCTCTGCATAGGTAAAGAGGTTACCGGAAATCTTGTTGATGAGGAATGAACCTACACCGCCTGCCATAGAACCGATACCGGTGATGGTAGCAACGGCGCTCTTAGGGAACATGTCACCTGTTGTAGAGAAGATGTTTGCTGACCATGCCTGGTGTCCGGCACCTACAAGACCGATGATGATAGCAGGCCACCATACACTGTACTGTCCGAGTGGCTGAGCGAAGAGTGCCAGCACTGGGAAGAATGCGAAGATAAGCATTGCGAGCATACGGCCCTGATATGGGTTCATGCCCTTCTTCTCAACGAAGAGCTTTGGCAGGTAACCGCCGAACATTGACAGTACGGTAACGATAGCATAGAGGGTGAAGATAAGAGCGATACCCATGCTTGAATCTGATGAGTAGCCATACTGGTCAGAGAAGTATGCCGGAGCCCAGAAGAGGAAGAACCACCATACGCCGTCGGTCATGAACTTACCGAAAGCGAATGACCATGTCTGACGGTGTGAGAATGCCTCGAGGTAGCTCATCTGCTTCTCCTCAACCTCTACGTTGGCAGCCTTCTCGTTCTCATCGTCCTGGTTAACGTAGTTCAGCTCTGCCTCATTGACGAACTTAGACTGTGCTGGTTTGTCGTAAACGAAGAGCCATACGCCTGCCCAGATGAAGCCAAGGGCACCGATGATGATGAATGCCATCTCCCAGCCCCATGCCTTTGCAAGCAATGGAATGGTAGCAGGAGCAGCCAACGCACCTACTGATGCGCCAGAATTGAATATTGATGTAGCGAAGGCGCGGTCTTTCTTTGGGAAATACTCAGCCGTAACCTTGATGGCTGCTGGGAAGTTACCAGCCTCACCGAGTGCGAGGATACAGCGGCATGCCAAGAATGCATACATGCTGACGGTAGCGATTGCCACTGCTGCAGTAGAACCTGCCTGCACTGCCCTGAGGGCAGCCACGCTGTCAAGACCTTCAACCTGCATGGTGAACCATCCGCAACCTGCGTGCAGCACAGCACCCAGTGACCACACGGTGATAGCCCAGAAGTAACCCTTCTTTGTACCCATCCAGTCAACGAACTTACCTGCGAAGAGGTTAGCTATGGCATAAAGGATTGAGAATACGGCTGTGATGTTACCGTAAATCTCATCGTTCCAATGGAACTCAGGAGAGATAAAGTCTTTCCATGTGAGTGATAGAACCTGACGGTCCATGTAGTTTACTGTCGTGGCGAAGAATAACATCGCACACATGACCCAACGCCAGTTGGTCATCTTGTTTGTTGTTACTGAACTCATTGTGTTGGTATATTAATTGATTTTGATTTGTTTTTCGTCCTGTCTTTAAGCAAAGATACGTGCAAAGATACTAAAATATATTGAGATAGCGAGTGTTTAAGGGCTGTGCGAGCCTTGATTTAACTTTTTTTAATTCGTAGAATAATATTAATGTACCTGCCTGCGTTTTCTAATAAAAAGAATGTAGGCAGGTGCTATTAAACTTTTTTCTCTCTTTTGCATCAAAATAAATGACTAATTAACAATATAACAATAAAAAAAGAAAAATGAAAAAACTTATTATCGCTGCTCTTTGCATGACATTCGGATTATGTATGCAGGCGCAGACTTACGTAGAACAACTGACGAGGGGCGTTGTCGCTGTACCGTCAGAGAAGGGAAATTTCATTAGCTGGCGCTTGCTTGCTACTGATGCTCCCGGTACGACCTTTAACCTTATGAGAGATGGCGACGTAATCGCTGGCGGACTGGCTGCCGCAACGTGTTTCACTGACAGTGAAGGCACAAAGGACAGCAAGTATGCGGTGCAGACATTGGTGAATGGCATAGTCACAGAGACAAGCGACGAGGTGCAGGCATGGGCGCAGCCTTACCTTTCAGTACCGCTCATTCGCCCTATTGACCAGACCATGCCTGACGGAAAGACCTGTTCATATACTCCTAACGACTGCTCTGCAGCCGACGTTGACGGTGATGGTGACTATGAGATTATCCTGAAGTGGGACCCAAGCAATTCGCACGACAATTCTCATCAGGGTTATACAGGTGAGGTATTCCTCGATTGTTACAAGCCTGAAGGCATACTGATGTGGCGTGTGTCGCTGGGCAAGAACATACGTGCCGGCGCCCACTATACTCAGTTTATGGTTTATGACTTCGACGGTGACGGCAAGGCTGAGCTGATATGCAAGACTGCACCGGGCGCTAAGGACGGCAAGGGCAACTATGTAACCGAGGCTGCCACAGACCCGGAGATCAAGAATGCCGATAACAATGCTGACTATCGCGGCGAGAACGGTCATGTGCTTGCCGGACCTGAATACCTTACCGTGTTCAGCGGAAAGGACGGTCATGCCGTTCATACCATATTCTATAATCCTAACCGTGCCTTCGGCGTAGGCGGCGCACCTGAGTATGCCACCTCTGAATGGGGCGACCATGGTCCGGGCAACCGCGGCGAGCGCTACCTTGCATGTGTTGCTTTCCTTGGTGGTGCAAAGGAGAATCCTTCTGCGGTGATGTGCCGTGGCTATTATACACGCTCTTACCTCTGGGCTGTCGATTTTGACGGCAAGGAACTGAAGACGCGCTGGCTGCATCAGAGTCTGACACCTAACGACTGGAAGGTTACCGACGCTGACGGAAAGGTGATAAACGAGGCACACGGACTTACGGCTACGGCATTCGGACAGGGTGCTCACGGACTTGCCGTAGGCGATGTTGACGGTGACGGCTGCGATGAAATCACATACGGTTCGGCTGCCATCAACAATGACGGCACGCTGCTCTACAGCACAGGCTTCGGTCATGGCGATGCTTTCCATCTTTCTGACCTCGACCCAGACCGTCCCGGACTGGAGTATTACATGGTACTTGAGACAAAGCCTTACGGTTCTAACCTGCGTGATGCAAAGACTGGTGAGGTATTGTTCCGTCAATATGACAAACAAGACACCGGTCGTGGTATGTCTGCAGACATCGATCCTAACCACCGCGGCTTTGAGATGTGGTGTTCTGCCGAGAAGAAGGTGTTCGACGTAAAGGGCAATGTGATTGCTGAGACTGAGGGATGGACCCCACAGAACTTCCGTATATACTGGGATGGTGACCTGTACGACGAGCTGATTGGCAACGGTGGCAGGAACACCAAGCCTGGCACATGGGGCAATGACAGCAACGACCGCCAGCGCAACCGCGGACAGCGCGGACAGTTTGGCGAGCGTGGCAACAGAGGTGAGCGTGGCCAGGGCATGCAGGGCAGAGGTCGTGGCGAGCGTGGACAGCGCGGCAACAGAATGGGCCAGGACTCCCTGCGCCAGGATATGTCACAGGCACAGCAGTGGCAGCAATGGCAGCAGCGTCGTCAGGACTACTATGTGGCAAAGTGGAACGACAATGGTGTGGACCACATAAGCATAAGCGGCAAGGACAACCTGAGCGACTGGGGCAACTCTGCTTCATGCAATGGCACGAAGTCAACGCCATGCTTGCAGGCAGACCTTTTCGGTGACTGGCGTGAAGAGATAATACTGTATGATGCAAGTGACCGCTCACACCTTAACATCTTTACTACCAATATACCTACCGAGTACAGGGTGGTGACATTGATGCACGACCATATCTACCGCATGGGTGTATGCTGGCAGAACGTAAGTTACAACCAGCCTCCACACGTAAGCTATTATATGCCTGACGTAATAAAGAAATAAAAAGATAAAAAGATATAGGATAACACAAATGAAGAGAGCCTCCCTGGCATGCAGGGAAGGCTCTCTTTTTTTGTATCTTATTTTCTCGCTATGATTTCGTTATAAGTCATTGGTGACAAGCTCTACCGGACAATGGTCTGAGCCCATAATGTCGGTATGGATGGATGCAGACTGCACCTGTGGCATCAGTCTGTCTGACACTACGAAGTAGTCGATGCGCCAGCCTGCGTTCTTCTCTCTTGCATGAAAGCGGTATGACCACCATGAGAATATCTGCTCCTCTGGGTGCAGCGTGCGGAAAGTATCTTTAAAGCCTGCTGAAAGCAAGTCAGTGAACTTACCGCGCTCTTCGTCTGTGAAACCGGCGTTCTTGCGGTTTGACTTCGGATTCTTCAGGTCTATCTCCTCATGTGCCACGTTTAGGTCGCCGCAGAATATCACGGGTTTCTTTGCGTCAAGTGCCTTTATGTATGCAAGGAAGGCATCCTCCCATTCCATGCGGTAGTCAAGGCGTCGCAAGCCATCCTGTGCATTAGGCACATATACGGTTATGAAATAGAAATTGTCGTATTCGAGCGTTATCATGCGTCCCTCATGCTCGTGCTGCGTTATAGTCTCACTATCGCCTAACAGGTGGCTCATGCCGTAGAATACGTTGAGTGGCTTATGCTTAGTATAAATCGCAGTGCCGCTATAGCCCTTCTTCTCGGCATAGCTCCAATAAGACTCATAGCCAGGGAAGGCGAGGTCAAGCTGTCCTTCCTGCATCTTTGTCTCCTGCAGGCAGAAGAAATCCGCGTCAAGGTTTGCGAATACATCGCTGAACCCTTTACCAGCACAGGCACGCAGTCCGTTGACATTCCACGATATAAATTTCATAACAGGATAAACAGGTTATAATTAATAATTAATAATTAATAATTTTTAATGCATCGCTCTTAATTTTTCACTTTTCACTTTTCACTCTTCACTCTTAATTCTTCACTCTTCACTCTTAACTCTTAACTTTCCACTCACTGCACCGTAATAGTTCCTTTTACTATGCAGGCGCTGGTATAGCCCAGTTGTTTTACCTGCGTAAGTATGGTGCGTGCCTCTTCCTGTGTGCGATAGTTGCCTATGCGGCATTTCCATGAAGGAGAATAGAAGTGCACATATACAGGTTGGTCAGGGAAGTGCGACTTCATCGCAGCTCCGATGCGTTCCGCCTTCTGGCGGTCATTGCGTGAGTTACCTCCGGAGAATACCTGCACGCGGAAACCCTGTACCTTGTGTCCGCCGCGCATCACCTTCTTGCTTGTGTCAGGTGTGGTAACCTCGTCGTCAGTGTTTTGGTCGTTATTCTGCTGCGTCTTCGTTGTCGAAGGCTGCTGTGCAGTATTCGTCTTTGTAGGTTGAGTAGGTGTCGTTGTCGTATTCTGTGTTGACGGCACATACTGCTGCGGCGTATGATGCTGTGTATGTGGCGCTGTCTGCTGAGGCTGCGGCGTTGTAGGCTGCTGTTGTGGAGTCAGTACGGCATTGTTCACCAGCTCCTCTATCTCTGCAGACTGTGTAATGGTCACCTTGCCCCTGCCGTCTTCATACTGTCGCAGGCGGTCGGTAAAAGTCTGAGCCTCGGTGTGAGATATAAAAAATGAAGAGTGAAGAATTAATATTACTATTAATCCTGTCATCCTCAGTAAAACATCAGACTTCATTCGTAAATATAATCCTTCATTCTTCATCTTATCAAGTAAGTTATGAGTTACAAGTTGTGAGTTACAAGTTATGAGTTATGAGTTATGAGTTATGAGTTAGGTGTTGTTAAACGTGAATTATACATTATGCGCTTTACAACTCATAACTCATAACCCATAACCCATAAATTATAAATTATTAGTTCCAAGCGTCGATGATACCCTTGAAGTCAGCAGCCTTCAGTGAAGCGCCACCGATGAGTCCACCGTCGATGTCAGGCTTAGCGAAGAGCTCAGGAGCGTTAGAAGCCTTGCATGAACCACCATAGAGGATAGTAGTGTCAGCAGCTACCTCAGCGCCGTAAACCTCAGCTACGCAAGAACGGATGTAAGCGTGGATCTCCTCTGCCTGGTCAGCAGTAGCAGTCTTACCGGTACCGATAGCCCAGATTGGCTCGTAAGCGATAACGATGTTCTTCCACTCCTCAGCTGTGAGGTTGAATACAGAACCCTGGAGCTCAGCCTTAACTACCTCGTTCTGCTTGTTAGCCTCGCGCTCAGCCAGTGACTCACCGATACAGAAGATAACCTTCAGACCGTTAGCCAGTGCCAGCTGCACCTTCTCCTTGAGGATTTCCGGTGTCTCGTTGTAGTACTCACGACGCTCTGAGTGACCGAGGATGACGTACTGTGCACCAGTTGACTTAACCATCTCTGCAGAAACCTCACCGGTGAAAGCACCGCTTGCCTTGTCTGCGCAGTTCTCAGCACCGAGTTCGATTGCTGAACCCTTTACGATCTCAGCCACGCTTGCGAGGTGGATGAATGGGGTGCAGATGATAACACCGCAGTTAGGGTTCTTTACTACCTCTGTGAGTTCCTTAGCGAGAGCTACGCCCTCCTGCAGGTTCTTGTTCATCTTCCAGTTGCCTGCTACGATTTTCTTTGCCATTTTCTTGTTTTTGTTTTTTTAGAAGTTTTGAAAATATATTTTTATGTTTGCTTTCCTCGTTTCTGAACCATGTGCTCCACATCCACAGCCTGTCGGCTATTGACAGCAGTACGAGTGGCAGTACGAACCACATCAGGATGTAGGCTATCTTCTTTTCTGCCACGTCTTCCTTCGGCAGGAATGATGATTTCTCGGTTATCTTACCGCCTTTTATCATCTCTTCGGCAGGCAGCTTGTTATGGCTCCATTTGCCGACCACCGTTCCGTTCTTCAGCAGCAGCAGTCCGGGGTTGCTGCGTATTATGGTCTTGAGCGTAGTCTCGTCAGTGTTGCAGAAGGCATATTCCGCTCCCGTGATGTCTATCCAGCGCTCTATTCCCTTCTCAGTGCTCGCCGTGAGACACAGGAATCCGTAGCCGTTATCGTGGGCATAGTCGCATATTTCGTCTATGTGTCCGAAGTAAGAGTCGTCGGCAGTCTCCAGATGTGGCGATATCAGCAGGAAGGTATATCCCTTTGCCGTCAGCACGCTGTCTGTTATGTCCTCACCGTCGCTTATGCGTTGTATGGCGAAGTCGTGTATCGGCGGCTCATATCCAGGCTTTATCACCTCTGTCTTCGAGTCTATGAAGGTCCATGTGGAGTCAGGGTATTCCTCCAGTGTGAACTCCTTTCGCTCGCCGTTCTTCTCCATTATGAATGTGGTCTTGAACTCTGGCAGTTCTGCGCCTTCGGGTATCTCCATACCCTTAGGTATGTTTGCGCCTATGTGGTATGGGCGGAAGTCAAACAGTGGCAGGTAGTACAGCGAATATGCCGCCACAATCACTATGAATATGCACGAGTAGTGCAACACCAGCCATCTGTTTGAGTGACTTATCAGTCGTGGCATCCTTTCGTGCCATATCACCATTAGTATTGTTAGTGCCGTCAGCACTATGTTCTTCAGCAGCGTCTCGCCGTTTGTCAGTATCAGGGCATCGCCGAAGCAGCCGCAGTCGCTTACGGGGTTGGCTATGTATATCCATACCGTTATGATGGTCATCACTGCCATGAACACCAGTGCAAACCATGTGGTGACCTTCCTGCGTATGGCAAACAGTATCGAAATGCCCAGCGAAAACTCTGTCAGCGCCAGCACTATTGCAGCGCACGTAAGCAGCCAGTCGGGAAACACTCCTGCCAGTCCCACTGCCTCTGAGTAGTCCTGGAACTTATATACCGTCCCCAGTGGGTCCACAGCCTTTACGAAACCGGAGAATATGAATGTCAGGCCTACTATTATGCGTGCTATGTTGACAAGTATGCTTCTCATTCCACTGCCAGTTTTATTACGGCAAACACAGAGTAGTTTATTATGTCCATGTAGTTAGAGTCAATGCCCTCGCTGACGGTAGTCAGTCCGTTCTTGTCCTCTATCTCCTTTATGCGCTCCAGCTTGGTCAGTATAAGGTCGGTATATGACGATATGCGCATATCCCTCCATGCCTCTCCGTAGTCATGGTTTTTCTTCTGCATCAGTTCGAGGCACTTCTCTGCGTAGTCGTCATACAGAGCCATTGCCTCGTCGTTGCTCATGTCAACCTTGTCGGCATATCCCTTCTCCAACTGTATCAGTCCCACGATGCCGTAGTTTATCAGCGCCATGAACTCAGGCAGTATTCCTTCTCCTACGAGCGACTCGCCTGTAGTCTCCAGCGTACGTATGCGCTTAGCCTTGATAAACAGCTGGTCGGTTAGCGATGATGGCCTGAGCATGCGCCACGATGGTTTGTAGTCGTAGAGCTTCTTTGAGAATATGTCGCGGCAAAGTTTCATTGCCTCTTTAAATTGCTTGTTAGTATCTGTTATAGCCATGACTATTATAAGATATGTGTAATCGACTGCAAAATTACTAATAAAAATTGAATTGTGCAAAAAAAAGGCTGCTTACTTTGTGATACGCATCACTCGCCGCGCGTTTTTTTGCGAACGAATGAAACCATGCCTGAAAACGCAAAATAGAGGCGATTTTGATGACAAGACCCGGGCTTGCAAGATAAAAATCGGAGGCTTTGGTTGTAATATGGCAGTTTTCTTCTCTCTATTTGTGCTTTTTTATGCTGTAATTAGATACCTTTTACACGGTAAAAGCTATCAAATTACGTTGTAAAAGCTATCAAATTACAATCTGAAGGAGTTGTCGCGAAAGTCAAAAGATATGTATGGCTCTGTATCACAGAGCTTTGCATAACTTTAAAAATCAGGGGCATTTTCAGCCCCAAAATGGCTTTCGTGATTTTGAAGGCAGAAAATCGCAAGTTAAATACGAAAAACCCCGCAAAAAAACGGGTTAAATGTTTTGCCTAATCATAATTTTTTCTTAACTTTGTTTTTTGATTAGTTTCTTTTATAGAACCACCTTAATTGATTGAAAAAACAAATCTCCCTGCCGAGGAGTGTGACGTGCAGCGCATAGCCAAGGTGTTCCGCGACTATGAGGCAGGCATCAGGGAGAAACTGGCAGGTATAGGGTTTAAAATTAAGTGATATGAATCAGAATAATCAGAACACTCAGACTACTCCGAGTAGTCAGAATAGTCAGAATAGTCAGAATAATCAGAATAATCAGAATGATCAGAGCACTCAGAATAGTCAGAGCACTCAGAATAATCCGAGTAATCCGAGTAATCCGACTACTCCGAAGGCTCCTGCCAGCTTCCTTCCCCAGCATGGGCATTACCGCCATCTGCGTGTATATCAGGTTACAGAGATTATCTATGATATCACTTATTACTTCACCCAGCACTTCCTAAGTCGTGGTGACAGGACTGTTGACCAGATGGTGCAGGCTGCGCGCTCGGGCAAGCAAAACATTGCAGAGGGCAATCAGGCGGCTGCAACATCCAGCGAAACGGAAATAAAGTTGACAAATGTGGCTAAGGCGAGTCTTGAGGAGTTGCTCGATGACTATGAAGACTACCTTCGGGTGCGCAATCTAACGCAGTGGGACGGCCAGCATCCTCGTTACGAGAAGATGCGAGCCTATGCCAGAAGTAAAGAATTCTCTGACGAATATGCACTAAAGATAGGGCAGATGAGCGATGAAGAAATAGCCAATCTGTGTATCACATTGATTCATCAAGCCATGTCTATGCTTCATAGTCTCTTGTCAACCATGCAAAAACGTTTTGTTACCGAAGGGGGCATCAAGGAACGTATGCACAAGGCGCGCACAGGTTATCGCCAGCAACAAGACAGTCGCCTCGAAGAACTGGAGCGCACCGTCCCCGTCTTGCAGCAGCAACTGGCACAGGCAACGGCAGAGGCAGCAGAGTGGAAAGCAAAGTATGAGGACTTAAAACAACGCGCCCTCAATACTTACCAACAACAAAAGGAAGAGATAGAAAGACTAAGAAGAGAAAAAAGAGAATTTTAAGTATTAGTGAGTGGAAGAAATGCTTATGCTGATGCTGACGAAAAACTCTCAGCAGTGCTGAGACAAATTAGTTGGACGAATAATCTTATCGTCAATCAGAAGACTCCATGAACATCGTATTGAAACAATGCGAGCAGTGGACTGAAAATCAGGATGTAGCATAGACACAACAGGCAGGAAGGGCTTTACCTTCCTGCCTGTTGTATCATCTCGGCAATGTCATCGCAGAAACGTTGGTTGGCTATCATATCCTCGATATTCAGGTGCATGCGGTAGCGCCAGTAGTGGTGTGGGTTCGCCGGTATGTTGATGCGCTCAGCGTCAGCATCGGCATAGCGAAGGTCTTCACTGATGGCAAGCCAGTCTTGCAGCGACAGTATGCAAAGCATAGAAGCCGACTGCAGGTTGCGGCTGAGAATGTCGCGCGCCAGCCAGCATGGCAGTGGGTGAGGGGCTTCATCGCGCCTGCCCAGCATCTGCGAGTAGTAGTTCTGCGTGCGCTCATAATCCTCGTCCCACCACATGCGCAGTGTAGGCATGTCGTGACTGTCGATGGTGCATACCGAGCGGTATGGGTATCTACTGGGATAGCCAAACTGCAGGCCATACTCCTTAGGCATGGACTGTACTTCAAGCGATAGTATGCGTAGCTCGTTCATCACCGTAGGTACGCATTCAGGAATCATGCCGAGGTCCTCGGCACATACCAGCATACGCGTAGCCTCCACCAGCAGAGGCAGTTTCTTCATAGCCTCCTTGTACCAATAGTGGTTGTTACGGTGGTAGTAATAGTCGTCGTAAAGACGGTTGAAGCAGTTACGCTCAGCATCGCTCAGCAGCATTTTATAGACATAGGAGTGCTGAGCCGCTATGCGAGGGTGGTATAGCGTAGGATGTTTATGGTCAGGCAGGAACAGTATGTTGCTGAGCAAAGTGTAGAGTCCGTCACGCAGATTGTCATCATCCTTTATTGCCGCCTCCACCTTACGCTGCGTGTCGTACTCCTCACGCATCAGGTAGCGACCGTCTATGTAAGGCTTTACAAAGTTGTCGCGCACGTATGCTGCCCTCTCCTTGAATATCTCTTCAAGTATTTCTTTCGTGATGTATGGCGTGGTGAATATCTCGCCGCGGAAAGGCATGCCGTAGCCGTTTATCTCGGCTGCCGTCATTCCGAGTGAAGGCTGGAACTGTCCGAGCAGTCCGTGCACGGCGCCAGCGGGTATCTCCCATATACGGAAGAATCCAAGCACGTGGTCTATGCGGTAGGCGTCAAAATACTTCTGCATGTTCTGAAAGCGGCGCACCCACCATAGGCAGCCGTCCTTCAGCATCTCGTCCCAGTTGTATGTAGGGAATCCCCAGTTCTGTCCGTTGATAGAGAAATCATCAGGCGGTGCACCTGCCTGTCCGTTCAGGTTGAAGTAACGAGGCTCCTGCCATACGTCGCAGCCCATGCGATGCACGCCGATAGGTATGTCGCCCTTCAGTATGACGTGCTTCTCACGTGCATATTCGTGGGCAGAGCGCATCTGTTGTGCCAGTATGTACTGCACATAGTAGTAGTAAGCCACCTGCCTGTATGCCTTGCTGCGCGTGTTGGTAAGGCTGGCACGCTCTTCCTCGCACCATGTGTTGTGGTCGTGCCATTTCGTGAAATCGGCAGTGCCATAGCTGTCGCGCAGGAAGCTATACTGTGCGTATGGTACGAGCCAGTGCTCTTCCTCAGCAAACCACTGCTTGTATTCTGCTGTTGCAAAGGTGTTTCTGCCCTCTTGCTCATACAGCAGGTGAAGGTATTCGTTCTTGGCGTTGTTCACGCGCTCGTAGTCGAGCAGTCGCTGTGCGTTCAGCTCCTGACGCAGTGCCTCAAACTCTTTTGCCTTTGATTTGTCCTTGAGTTCGGGTAGCTGCCTTAGGTCAGCATACTGCGGATGCAGTGCGAAGATGCTTATGCAAGAGTAGGGGTAGGAGTCCTGCCACGTATGATGTATGGTACTGTCGTTAATCGGCAGGATCTGCAATAGCCTCTGACCGGTATATGCCACCCAGTCAATCATACGCTTGAGGTCGCCGAAGTCTCCGACGCCGAAACTGCCTGCAGTGCGCAGCGAGAATACCGGAATCAGTGTTCCAGCCTTGCGGACATTCCATATCTCGAAGAAAGCCTGTGACAGTTCTATCTCTGTTATCTCACCGCTGCGCAGACGGGGTATCTGTATGCGGCGGTTATCGCCGGTCTCCCACATGGGTGAGTTCTGCTCATCACCATTCTTTACAGCCACGAACTTGAACTCCAGGTTCTCGTTGGCGGTGTATTCGGTATCAATGTCGCACGTCCACTCATTAGGAGCCTGCTCCTTGCAGGGAATGCCATGGTCTATGTGCCAGTCTCCCAATACGGGGTGGCTACCTGTAAGTATCAGACGCTCGTAGCCGCGAAGCTGCGGTGCACGCACCTTCAGTCGGAGCACTGATGGATTGTCGCGTCGATAGACCTCGCGAGGTTCACGTCGGTTGATGCACTGCGTATAGGCGGAGCTATAGAGGTAGGAGTCGTGTGGAATCTCGATCCACGTGTCGTAGGCAGTGTATTGCTTGATGCCAGCCTGGCAAAGGTCAATGCGGTGTGCCTGCGTCGTCCATTCAGAGCGTACCACCTCATTGTCCCTGCACAGGGTATAGTAATAGTCCAACGAGGATGGTGTCGCAGAGTCGATGCGCAGCTCATACTGCCAGTTGCCATCGCTTTTCTGCGTCATGCGGTGTGAGGCTATGCTGCCGTCAGACTGCCTTATGTTTATAAACAGTTCCTCGCTGCTACCAGTGCCGTAGTAGATATTGAATTGTATAGTCATTATGTAATTTAAGTTTCAGAAATAGTTAAGTAGCCTGTGGTTAAGAACTCAGTAGTTAAGGACTTGGTAGTTAAGTGGTTAAGAACTCAGTAGTTAAGGACTCAGTAGTTAAGTAGTTAAGACAATACTGATAGCCTTACTGAAGGATCCGTGCTAATGTCTTAACTCCTTAACTCCTTGACTCCTGACATCTCAGGAAGTCTTGTTCTTCCATTGTATCATTATGCGTTATATACCAATATGGTGTAGTATGCTACAGCCATGATGGTCATTATCACGCCTTCAGCCCTCGTCAGGGTGAGATGCGTCTTGCCGAAGCGGCAGAACAACCACAGTATGCACGATGCAGTGAGAAGAGTGCATATGTCGAAACCGGTGATGCCGCCAATGCCGAGAGGGTGTATGGTGGATGCAGTGCCGAGAACGAAGAATACGTTGAAGACGTTGCTGCCTACCACATTGCCTAATGCCATAGCCGTGTCGCCCTTGCGTGCTGCCATGACAGAAGCTGCCAGTTCGGGTGCGGACGTTCCTGCGCTTACTATTGTCAGCGCTATAATAGAGTCGCTTACGCCTAAGGCGCTCGCTATGCCCGACGCACCGTCAACGAGCCAGTTGCCACCGAGTATGAGACAGGCAAGGCCAACGACAATCCATAGTATGCAGCTGAGCAGTGATGCTTCTTTGTCGGTGTCGCCCTGCTGCTCTTTACTGTTGGCTTTTGCAGGTGAGGCTATGGAGAGTGTGTATGAGATGAAGATGGTGAACATACATAGCATCATCAAACCATCGGTGCGGCTGATGTTATTATCAGTAGCATTGGAAGAGAAGAATGAATCAAATGCCGTAATGGCAATGACGATGCTCGACAGTACGGCGAAAGGCACGTCGTTCCTTATGTTGCCTCGCTCTACGTTGATAGGTCTTACTATTGCGGTGACACCCATGATGGCGAGTATGTTGAAAATGTTACTGCCCACGACGTTGCCCAGTGCCATGTCAACATTACCCTGAATGGCTGCCACTACGCTGACTACAAGTTCAGGGGCAGAACTGCCCATCGCTACGATGGTAAGTCCGACCACCAATGAGGGTATGCCGAACCTGCGTGCTACGGAAGCAGCTCCGTCGGTAAGCCAGTCGGCGCCCTTTACTATCAGTACCAATCCTACTATAAATAATCCAATGTTTACTAGTATGTCCATCTGTTGAGGGTTTAAAGTTGAGAGTTTAAAGTTTAAAGTTGAGAGTTTTGGGGGTAAAGTTGAGGGTTTAAAGTTTAAAGTTTAGGGTTCCTTTAGTCGGCTTGCAGCCTTTGGACTCCGCTATGCGCCTGAGCACCCACGGAGCGCAAGAAAGGCATCACCGCATGCCGAGCGGAAAAGTTAATGGTTGCGACGTTTCGTACACAAAACTATTTGCATTAACCATTAAACCTTAAACTCTAAACCTTAAACTCTAACCATTAAACATTAAACAAATTAAAACTGTTTGAAGAAATCGTTGCCCTTATCGTCAACCAATATGAACGCTGGGAAGTTCTCTACACGTATCTTCCAAATAGCCTCCATGCCGAGCTCTGGGTACTCTACGCACTCGATGCTCTTGATGTTACTTGAAGACAGGAAGGCAGCAGGTCCGCCGATAGAACCGAGGTAGAAGCCACCGTGCTTCTTGCAGGCATCGGTGACAACCTGAGTGCGGTTACCCTTTGCAATCATGATGAGTGAGCCGCCATTGTCCTGGAACTCGTCTGTGTATGGATCCATGCGGTTTGCCGTAGTTGGTCCCATTGAGCCGCAAGGCATACCCTGAGGAGTCTTGGCTGGTCCGGCATAGAGCACTGGGTGATCCTTGAAATACTGAGGCATACCCTCACCAGCGTCAAGACGAGCCTTGATTTTGGCATGAGCTATGTCGCGAGCAACGATGATGGTACCATTGAGACTTACGCGAGTAGATACGGGATACTTAGACAGTTCCTTGCAAACCTCGCTGATAGGCTGGTCAAGGTTTATCTGTACGGCATCGCCCTCGCCTGCCTGACGCAGTGCCTCTGGTATCAGCTCGTATGGTTTGTCGTCCATCTTCTCTATCCAGATACCATCCTTGTTGATCTTAGCCTTGATATTGCGGTCGGCAGAGCATGATACGCCAAGACCGATAGGACATGAAGCACCGTGGCGTGGCAAACGGACTACGCGTACGTCGTGAGCGAATGCGGTGCCGCCGAACTGTGCGCCGAATCCGATCTTCTTAGCCTCTTCAAGCAACTGCTTTTCCAATTCGATGTCGCGGAAAGCACGACCGGTCTCGTCGCCTGTTGTAGGCAGACTGTCATAGAACTTTGTAGAAGCGAGTTTCACGGTAAGCAGGTTCTTCTCAGCCGATGTGCCGCCGATGACGAAGGCGATGTGGTAAGGAGGACAAGCTGCCGTGCCGAGGCTCTTCATCTTCTCAACGAGGAAAGGAACGAGAGTGCCCGGATTCTGTATGCGAGCCTTAGTCTCCTGATAGAGATAAGTCTTGTTGGCAGAGCCGCCCCCCTTTACTACGCACAGGAAACGGTATTCCATGCCGTGTGTAGCCTCGATGTCAATCTGCGCTGGCAGGTTGCAACGAGTGTTCACCTCGTTATACATATCAAGAGGCGCATTCTGCGAATAACGCAGGTTATCTTCTGTATAGGTGTTATACACACCCTTTGCGAGAGGTTCTTCATCTTCAAAGCCAGTCCATACCTGCTGACCCTTCTCACCGTGTATTATAGCAGTACCGGTGTCCTGGCAGAATGGCAGTTGTCCCTTGCATGCCACCTCTGCGTTGCGAAGCATTGTGAGAGCAACGTACTTGTCGTTATCGGAAGCATTTGGGTCATTGAGTATTGCTGCAACCTTCTCGTTGTGCTCGCGGCGCAACATGAAGTTTACGTCGTGGAAAGCCTGAGTGGTGAGGAGTTCCAATGCCTCCTTAGACACTTTCAGTATAGGGGTTCCCTCAAACTCACTTACGCTGACGCCCTCCTTTGAGATAAGGCGGTATTCAGTTTTGTCTTCGCCAAGCTGGAACATTGGCGCGTACTTGAATTCTACATTTGCCATAATGTCGTCTTTGTATATTTTTGTTCTGTTTTTTAATTTGCCTACAAAATTACTTATTTTATTTCAAAGGAGCAAGAAAAAACGTTATTTTTGAACTTGAAGAAAAGGTTATTCGGTTATTATTATGCCGCCCATGCCCTGCATGGTGACCTTCGCATTGCCCTTTTTGTCAACCTTCAGCGTCTTTTTTACAGGGGTAGGGAAGATGTCACCCTTACGTAGTTCGTTGTCTGTATAGTATGTTACGGTCTTGCCTGCAAACATAGGCAGATTGATAGTCAGCGTCTTTGACGTCGCTTCGCCGTTCAGACCTGCTACATACCACTTGCCGTCGGTGCTCTGACGAGCAAGTATGGCGTATTTTGTAGGATATCCGTCGATGAATTGTGTTTCGTTCCATGTGGTAGGCACGGTTCTGAGGAAGTCCAGTTGGAATGGCTGCAGCTCAGTGAGATTGCTCTCCTGTAGGTCAATGCACTGTATGGAAGTCTGGTTGACGATGGCAGCCGCCATTTCAAATGTGTCGCTGGTATAGCGACGGTGACGGCTTTTGTTGTCGCGACTCATATAGTGGTTCATCATGGTGCCGCCCCAATCCATGGAAGCCACGGCATTGCGGCAGAAGGGGTGCATGGTAAGTTCGAAGCCCTCTGACTTGGCGTGACGCTCGTCGAAATATACGTTTTCGGAAGCCAGGACAGCCTCAGACGCAACGAAGTTGGGGTACATCTTCTCCCAACCACGAGGCAGGGTGCAACCATGGAATATTACCTGTATGCCGTGGCGATTGGCGTCGCTGAGGATATCCTCATAAAGTTGCATGGTCTGCTGTTTGTCACCGCCGAAGAAGTCAACCTTTATGCCCTTTACGCCAATCTTCTCCATCCAAGCCATTTCGCGTTCACGCGCAATACTTGTATTCATACAGTTGCGTGGTCCCTGTGGAGCATCGTTGATGTAGCCGTTGCTGTTGTACCATAGCATGAGACTGACGCCTTTTGAGCGTGCATATTGGCTTAGCTGCTCTATGCGCTCACGACCTATCTGCACATCCCAGAATCCATCTACGAGGCAGTATTCGTAACCCATGGCGGCGGCAGTGTTGATGAAACTAACCTGATCGTCATAGTTTACGGAATTGTCCTGCCATATCAGCCAAGACCATGTGTAGCGACCAGGTTTGTATTGCTCGCGTGGCTCATACATCTGCTCAACGACGTCGTATGCTATGGTGGTTTCTACTATTGGCTTGAGGGAGGTGCCGATGGTTATGGTGCGCCATGGTGTGCTGCCAGGTAGGGAAATGGCTGGCGTGGCAGCGCTCAGTCCGTGGTTTTCGCTGTGGTCAGGGTATGCTATCGTGTAGCCCACGCCATCGTGGTAGTCGCTCAGGTGACTGCCGCAGTAGTTGGAACCTACGCCGGTTTCACTGACGAGTGCCCAACCGTCGTTACCGATTCGGAAAAGGCATGGGAAGGTGTAGCCCTTGCCGAATTTCGACTTCTTGTTCATTGCGTCATCGGCAATGTAATCCTCCTCGTAGCTTGGTTTCGTGCTCATCCACCCCTTGTGGTCGCCATCTATCTGCGGACAGATAAAGGTGGTTGTCCCGTCAGGAAACAGAAAGCTGCTTGCTTCGGAATAAATAGTGGTGTGGCGTGGTTCGTCACGGAAAGTGGTCTTGGCGCCCTCAAACGTGTAGCGATAGGCAATGTCGTTGTTGCTTACCTGCATGGTAAGAGTCATAATACGCTGTGTGCCTTCAGCAGTGAGGTCAAGTTCAAGTTTGTTTGCCTTGTAGTTATTGCCTTGGGCTTTTGTGCCACGCATGGTATATGTATAGTCGATGGCGCTCTCGCGATGCGACTTTATTGTCAGGGCTTTGGTGTAGTCGCCCATCTCAGTGTTGAGGCCGAGTCTTGAGTTCTGCATCATTTCCTTGCCGTCGTAGCATACGTTGTAGGTTAGTATTCCGTCGTGGCAGTTGATGTCAACGCAAAGTTTGCCGTCAGGTGATGTGACGGTCTTCGTCTCTGCCATGCCGACAGTTGCGGTTGCGCATATCAAGGACAGCAGCAATTGAATTTTTTTTCTCATGATGTGGATATTGTTTTGTAGTTGTAAGTATATTTCGAGTGCAAAAGTAATAAAAAAATCTCAATTTATATGCTGTTACGAAGAGAAAAAGCATAAGGTCTTGAAAATATCATGGGCAAATTCCGCGTTTCTCTGTACTGTTGTATATAAAAATGACAAGTAACAGCGTTTCTTTGAAAAAAAATAATTACCTTTGCATCTGATTTTCCAATATCTATTCTAAGAGATAACGGGAAGGTAATACACATTATATATATAAGAATAAGAAGATAGGTCGCCGACGGTGACGAATGATAGATGAAGAGCTTTTCTATAGACTTGTTTCGCTTTGCATTTGTACTCATGATAGCATTGTCGTGTGTGGGATATGTGTATGCGGAAGGTGTGGAGGGCACAGCGAGGACCAATGTGACGTATGATGTGGCTGCTGAGGCGGCATTTGGTACGGGAGACTATAATGCGTATCAGTTGGTGACTAATCGTCATCATATATTGGGCACTCGTAGTAATACTGCGTATATGCGTGCGGCAGTGAATCTGAATCATCGTATAGGCGGAAGTTGGAACCTTGCTGGGTGTGTTGATGCTGTGGCATCGCTTCATGCTGACCATAAGGTATATCTGCAACAATGTTACCTGAGATTAGCTAATAAAGCTTTTTTTGCTGAGGCGGGAAACCATGAAGAGCGTCAGGTGGTACGTGATGACAGTCTGTCCGTCGGTTCGTTTGTAAAGGGCACTAATGCGAAACCGATTCCACAGGTGCGCGTGGGAACGAATGGGTTTCTGACAGTACCTTATACGAAGGAATGGGTGCAGGTGAACTTTGAAATAGGGTATGGCAGGTTTCTTGACGGCGATTATCGCCGGGATGTGATGATGAACTCGAATGGGATGAATATGTCATACACTTCTGGAACGTATTACCATCAGAAGCATTTGTATATACGCAGTAACCCAAATAAAAGGTTCTTTGCAATGATAGGGATAGAACATGCAGTGCAGTTTGGAGGTACACATAGGGATTTTTCAGATGGTACGATGAAAGTTATTGAAAAACCTGCCAATATGAACGCTTTCCTGAATGTAATACTGCCGTTGGGTGATGATAAATATTTTGAGCATGAGGCTCTGGAGGATTGGGTGTTTGGAAATCATGTAGGCGTGATGACGTATCAGGTGGGGTGCAATATAACACCATGTCATAGTGTGCAGGCTTATCTCGATAATCCGTTTGAGGATGGTTCGGGTGTGCGTAAGGGAAATGGTTACGACGGACTGTGGGGCTTGCAGTATAGTAATACGTCGCCAGGCAGGCAGATTGTGAGGGCGGCAGTGTTTGAGTATTTCCAAAGTACGAATCAGTCTGGTCCGCTGCATTGGGACAATGCTGACTATCCAGAGCCGATACGTAGTCAGATTACGGAGTTTGTCACAGGTGCAGATAATTATTATAACCATTATTTTTATGGTGGGTATCAATATTACGGAATGGTGCCTGGTGTGGCACTGATAACTTCGCCTATATATAATAAGGATGGATACTCTGACTTTCATGATACGCGCGTAAAGGCGTGGCATGTGGGAGTAAGGGGCGAGTTGACAGGTCGGTTGTCATACATGTTGCGTGGCTCATATAGGGAAGGGTGGGGCACTTATTATGCTCCGCTTGCAAGAAGACATCACTCTTTTGATGCAATGATACAGGGTTCGTATAACCTGAACGCATGGAATGTTAGTGCTGCGTATGGCTTGAGTAAGGGAAATATATATGGCGATTGTTCTACTTTTAATATTAGGATAGGATATCATGGCAAATTTTTTTAAGAATATATATATAGTCGTTTCATGCGTTGTGCTGATGGCTGCATGCCAGGAGGGAAATGAGGCTGGCGACTTGCTTGGACAGTGGCGCATGAATGACTCTGATACTAAGTATGTGAGGTTCTCTGGTAATCTCGCATATATCGATGAACTTGGTGTTGGGGGAGTGTGGGGGCATTTCGTGAAAGATGGAGATAGTTTGTTTATACAATGCTATTCTATAGAACGGCAGGCACAGGACACTCTCATCGTGGAAGATGATTTTGGTTTCAAACCATTTGAGAATATTCGTTTGCGTGTTGAATGTATTACGGATGATCGACTGCTCCTGAGTGGGAATGGACAGACGTGGAGCTTTTATAAATATTAAGATGTAGAGGATGGGGATTTTTTATGGTCAGAATAAAATGATACGAATGAAATATGTTTTTTTAATTTTCTTATATATAAATATATGTATTATGAGTAATGCACAGGTGTATAGTTATAAATATCCGCGTCCTGCTGTTACAGCAGACTGCGTAGTTGTTACGCGTACGGGGAAGGTTCTGCTGATTCAGCGTGGCTTTCAACCTTACAAAGGTTCATGGGCTTTCCCTGGTGGTTTTATGAATATGGATGAGACAACGGATGAATGCGCCAAGCGTGAATTGTTAGAGGAAACTGGTTTGACCGTTGATTCGTTGAAACTCGTCGGCGTATATTCAAAGGTGGACCGTGATCCTCGCAGTCGTGTGATTACAACTGCATATATAACCATAATTGATGATGTGAAGGGCGTGAAAGGAAGTGATGACGCTGCGAATGCACAATGGTTTTCCGTTGAAGCTCTCCCGCCACTTGCCTTTGATCATGACGAAATAATGAAGGATGCATTGGAAATATATAGGCAAATGCGATAAATTGATGCTTAATTGCCTTTTTCCTTGATTTTCATATTTCAGCATGCTTTTTGCCTAATTTCAGCCTTATTCCGTTGATATACGTCAATTCTGAGCAATAAATATCAAAAAAAAGCGGAAAACATTTGGTGGGAATCGAAAAAGTATGTACCTTTGCACTCGCTTTCGAAAACACGGCAGCTTGACCACAAGGTTTTGAGTAAGACGCCGGGGTCGTAGGAGCGACATAAGAAAGAGTTCTTTGAAAAGATTTACATAGACAGTTTAGTAGTAGTACGAGAAGCAGCCCTTCCCGCTTATGGTCGGAAGGGTTGGGTAAAAGATGAAACCATCGATTTCTTTTTAAATCTACGAGGATAGGCGTTCTGAAGACAGACAGATTTTCCTTCCCTTTTGGGATAAAGGATAGAGATATTTTTACAATGGAGAGTTTGATCCTGGCTCAGGATGAACGCTAGCTACAGGCTTAACACATGCAAGTCGAGGGGCAGCGTGTACAGGTGCTTGCACCAGTATGACGGC